>Ga0315903_10001778_pt1 | contig 32654 bp, 33 predicted proteins | sample LakEriMetagenome_7_FD_203524 | JGI IMG/M metagenome (GOLD analysis project Ga0315903, IMG submission 203524) | Freshwater fungal communities from buoy surface, Lake Erie, Ohio, United States - Buoy 2 MA119 | ecosystem: Environmental > Aquatic > Freshwater > Lake | place: USA: Lake Erie, Ohio...
GGGATAGAGGGGTAAGTAGTTAATTAACCTTTTCGCTTGCGTGGAGTTAGCCATGTCGCGAGTGCGGCCAGACGGACCACCACAGGCGAAATTGCCTTGCTGATAAATCTAGCTCTCCGAAAATCATGGATCGGCCAACCTTCGGCCATGGCACGCAATCCCAATAGCGCATCAGGATTAATGACAGATGGATGTCCCACGCTCTGCAAAAGTGGTAAGTCATTGTTGCTATCTGAATATGCAAAACAATTATTCAGATCTAATCCTGTACTTGTCGCTAGCTCACTAATTGCAATTGCTTTTTCTTTGCCATGTAAGAGCGGGCCATTCATTTTTCCTGTGTAAACATTATCTTTTATCTCAGCCTTACTTCCAATTGCACCTGTAAGTCCAAGTCTTTTTGCGATTAAAGTTGCCATGTCTTCTGGCGCAGCAGTGACTAAATAAACTTCATCCCCATTAGCAATATGTGTTTGAGCGATATCAATTGTTCCCTGCCACATTGCCGGTGATACAAACTCATCATAAATCTCTTCTGCAATTGCCTGTATATCTGCAACATTGTGACCTCCAATGAAGTCAGTAGCTGCATCCTGAAATCTTTGAATCTCTTCCTTTTTTTCTTTGCCAGTTAAGCGAAATCTCAGGTTAGCGAGAACAAAACGTGAAATGTCCCTCTTTGTGAAATAACCACGTTGGTACATCCCTCGACCCAAGAAGTAAATCGTTGAGCCTCGGATAAGCGTGTTATCGACATCAAAGAAGGCAGCCCTTTTCTCCGTGAGTGCCATGTCACTACCTTAGCGAATCAGGGAGTTTGCGGACGCTTTATGCTTTACCCATGAGTTCTACAGTGCACGTTCTCAGACACGGTGAAGTCCATAACCCTGAAAAAATTCTTTATGGTCGACAACCGGGTTGGAGATTGTCTGAGCGCGGGCAAGAGATGGCTTCAACAATCGGTGATTGGTCAAAAAATATTGATTTAGGTGCTTTGCATGTTTCACCCTTACAGCGCGCACAAGAAACCGCGGCACCAATTGCAAAAGCTCACAACATTGCAATTACAACCGATGAAAGACTGATCGAAGCTTCAAATATATTTGAAGGCAAACCCTTCGGAGTTGGTGACGGAGTACTGCGTCATCCTGCCTCCTGGAGACATCTATGGAATCCATGGAAACCATCATGGGGCGAGCCATATGATCAACAGATTAATCGTATGTTGGCTGCAGTTTTTGCAGCACGCGACGCAGCAAAAGGCAAAGATGCAATTTGTGTCTCTCATCAACTACCAATTTGGATTCTAAGAAGCGCAATTGAAAATCGCAGACTTTTACATGATCCACGCAAACGCGAATGCACTTTAGCCTCTGTAACAAGCATTCATTTCGATGATGATGGCTTTATTTCAGGACTTACTTACTCTGAACCTGCCAGACATCTATTGCCAGAAAATAAGTAATGAAGAAACCACTCTTCGTCCTATTCCTAGCCATCACACTAACGGGTTGTGGTGGGGGAGGAAGTTCAGTAGCAGAAGAAAGTTTTGTATCAGGCGATGGAGCAATCACGTTCATAAAAGCAGATGACAGAAAAATCTCACCAACAATTTCTGGGATGACACTATCTGGCCAGACATATACCTATCAAAAGAATAAAGTTGCAGTGGTGAATGTTTGGGCATCATGGTGTTCGCCATGTCGAGCTGAAGCCCCAACACTTGTTGCACTAGCTAAGCAATACAGTGACGTTGAATTTATTGGAATTTTGACTCGAGATAACCCAGCAAATGCCGAAGCATTTGAGCGCAGATTTAAGATTCCTTATCCAACAGTAATTGACGATTCTATTTTGGCTGGCTTTAAAGGATCACTGTCAGCAAATGCAATTCCAACCACTGTAATACTTGATAACCAAGGACGTGTAGCAGCTCGTATATCAGGAGTTGTTACTGTGGCATCTTTGTCACAGCTAATTGAGAGAGTAAGTCAGACGTGAAAGAATTTTTAGTCGAGCAACTCTTTAGTGGGGCACTTATTGCAGCGATTCCCTTCGCATTTATTGTTGGCGTAGTTTCCTTTTTGTCACCATGTGTTTTGCCCCTTGTACCTGGCTATTTGTCCTTTGCTGCAGGATTTTCCGTAAGCCGAGGCAGAGTATTTCTAGGTTCACTTTTATTTGTTTTCGGCTTCAGCGCAGTCTTTGTATCTTTCGGTGCACTATTTGGTCAATTAGGAAATCAACTTGTAGCAAACGAAGAGATCATTTCAAGAATTTTGGGAGTGATGACAATATTTTTAGGATTTGTCTTCTATGGACGATTCCCATTTTCTCCAACGATTCGTCCAAAAATGCGAACAACGGGAGGCCTACTTGGTGCACCTTTACTCGGGGTTCTCTTTGGAATCGGTTGGACTCCATGCATTGGTCCCGGGTTGGCTGCAGTACAAACTCTAGCTTTTCAAGAATCGAGCGCACTTCGCGGTGCCGTGTTGTCATTTGCCTACTGTCTAGGCTTGGGATTGCCATTTATCGCTTCAGGATTGTTCCTAGATAAGTCGGCCAAGCTTCGCTCAATCATCTATCGTCGAGGCGATCTGATTTCAAAAATCGGCGGTGTATTTTTAATAATGATTGGTTTGTTACAAGTGCTAGGCCTTTGGGGAGATTTAATGAACTCCATGCGCGGACGCATCTCTGACTTTATTCCGGTGATCTAATGAGTAATCAAGTTCAAATTCCCGACCTAGATGGCACAAGTCTTGCAAGATACTTGTGGCGCCAATTAACTAGCATGCGCACTGCTTTGATTTTGTTGTTACTTCTTGGAGTGGCAGCAATTCCAGGATCTTTGTTTCCTCAGCGAACACAAAATCCAATGCAGGTCTCTGATTACTTTAAAAATTCGCCGCAACAGGCAGAATGGCTAGATCGATTCTGGCTCTTTGATGTTTATGGCTCACCTTGGTTTAGCGCTGTTTACATCCTCTTATTCATCTCACTTATTGGTTGTGTTTTACCAAGAACAATCGAACATTTGAAAAATGCGCGCGCTCTACCTCCTGCAACTCCTAAGAACCTCTCCCGAATGGAGCATTTTCAACAATGGAGTGCTAATGGTTCCGAGCTTGAAAATGCAAGGGAGTGGTTTAAGAAAAACAGGTTTAGAGTTTTGGAATCATCAGATTCTATTTCAGCAGAAAAAGGCTTTGCCCGTGAAACAGGAAATCTTTTTTTCCACCTTGCACTTATTCTTGTTCTAATCGGAATTAGCTTCAGCTCTCTATTTGGAATGCGCGGAGAGGCGATTTTAAATATCGGTGAGCGCTTTGTTAATAACGTTACCAGTTATGACTCACTGACATATGGAAAACTCTATAGCGAATCAAATCTTCCAGATTTCATTTTAACTGCAGACAAATTTGTTGCAAAATACAATGTTGTGACTGGGGCGCCTGAAGATTACACGCTTGATGTTTCACTTAAACAAGGTGAACAGGGGCAAGTAGAGAAGAAAACGATGAAGGTCAATTCTCCTTTAACAATAGGAGATACAAGAATTTATCTTCAAGCAAATGGGTACTCACCAGTTGTAACTGTGGTGGATTCAAAGCTAAATGTTGCTTTTCAAGGTCCAGTTCCATTTCTGCCTCAGGATTCGCAGTTACGTTCTATTGGTGCAATAAAAGCTCCTGATGCTGATCCTGCAGTTGGTTTTGTTGGATCATTTTTACCGACCTATGCAAGAGATGGTGAAGAAGGTGGCATCAGTGTTTATCCAGAGGCCTTGGATCCGCGCTTACTTTTGGCTGCCTGGGTGGGCGATCTCGGATTGGATTCAGGTACTCCTCAATCTGTCTACAGAATTGATACATCAAAGATGCAACAAGTTGGCCTCAAGGCCTTAAAACCCGGTGAATCTTTTGCTTATGCTGGCGGTGTAATTACTTTTGAAGGTTATGTTCAGTGGGTCAACATTAGTTTTGTCACAGATCCTGGAAAGAAGTTTGCTTTATTGGGCGCTATTGTTGCCATCATTGGACTACTTGCTTCTTTATTTACTCGACGACGACGAATTTGGATACGAGTAGGCCACAATGTGGAAGTTGCAGGATTAGCTAAGAATGCTGCGCCAGGACTTGAGGAAGAGTTGTCGCAGTTTATTCAAAGAGTAAAGGGAGATAAGTAGATGTCACGCAGTTGGGCAGTTATCTCAAACTATTCAATCTATTCAGCAACGGCAGTTTTTGCACTTTCTTTCCTGGTCCACGCAGTTGAAACAGCATGGGCAGTAAAAGTTCCTGCAGCTGGAAAATCAGTATTGGATTACGCACGAAATGGTCGTGCTGCTCGAATTGCAACGGCTTTAATGATTCTTGGATTTCTTTTACTTCTCGTTGGAGTAGTTGCTCGTGGAATTTCTGCAAGCAGAGCTCCATGGGGCAATATGTATGAGTTTTCAATAACTGGGGCGCTCGCATTTTCTGGTGCTTACCTTGCGGCGCTAAGAAAGTATGACCTTCGGTGGTTAGGACTACTTGTATCGTTTTCAGTTTTACTTACTTTAGGAACAGCCATCACTGTTCTTTATGTACCAAGTGCGCCTTTACTTCCTGCTTTAAAATCTGAATGGCTCATTATCCATGTATCTACAGCGATTATTTCAGGGGGAGTGTTCTTACTTTCAAATGTAATTGCAACTGCCTACCTTGTTTTAGATCGAATTGAATCCAAAGGCGAAAGAAATGAATGGGCTAAACGTTTACCTTCACTAGAAGTACTCGATCAACTTTCTTATCGCTTGGTCGCATTTGTATTTCCACTTTGGACTTTCTCAGTTGTTTCCGGTGCGATTTGGGCAGAGAGTGCATGGGGAAGATATTGGGGCTGGGATCCAAAAGAAACCTGGGCCTTTATTACTTGGGTTGCATATGCAGCTTATTTACATGCACGCGTTACAATTGGTTGGCGCGGCCGTCGCGCTGCTTGGCTTTGCTTGTTTGCAGGATCAACATTCTTGTTTAACTATGTGTACATAAACATTTGGGGAACGGGCAAGCACACTTATTCCGGGCTTTAGAGCTTTCTTAAAAAATCCGGATCGTCATCAGGTGGCAAAATTCGTCGCTTAGGATTCTTATTTCTTCTCGGCTTGTTTCTTCCAGCAATTAGATATGCAATCGGACCAATTGCAACTGCTTGTGGTCCAAGAAGAATGATTATTAAGAGCCAACCCCACTTAGGTAGATTTTTAATCTGAGACTCATCTGCTCGAGCGCAATCTAGAAGAGCATAGATCGTTATACCAAAGACTAAAACTAAAGAAAGGACTCTCAGCATGGGATTATTGTATCGCTAGAGCAATGGCAAAAAGGGTTGCAAATAAAAGTTGAAGCTTCCCAGTTCTGCTTAAAACTGGGATCAATGTAGCCCCTGAGGCTTGGCTTAAAACTACTCTTGAAACAGAAAATGTCAGAGGCGCTGCAGCTAAGGTCAAAAGCGTTGCTGGAATAAAAGTTGCAACAGCAGCAATATGAGCAAGAATCAAAAGACAAACATAAATTCTCCGAGCCTTTGAATCTCCTACGCGCACAGCAAATGTGCGCTTTCCTGCAACCTTATCTTTATCCAAATCTCTTATGTTATTTACTGTCAAGATTGCGCATGAAAGCGCACCCATAGGGATTGCAACTATGAAACTTAACAAGGTAATTCTCTCGGTTTGAACATAGAAACTACCTACAGTTGCAACAATGCCAAAGAAAATAAACACTGAAACTTCGCCAAGTCCGCGATAACCATATGGATTCTTTCCACCTGTATAGCCCCATGCCGCTGCAATACACAATAAGCCGATAGGTATCAGTATGAAAGAAGTGAGTAAAGCAAGCCAAAGCCCAGCAATGCTTGCAAATAAAAACGAAATATAAGCAGCTCTCTTAACAGATTTTGCTGAGGCAAGTCCGGACGCAACTAATCGAATTGGCCCAACTCGATCATCATCCGTTCCCTTAATCCCATCGCTGTAATCGTTTGCGAAATTAACTCCGATTTGTAGCCAAATTCCTACCGCTAATGCCAAAAGGGCACGAGACCAATTGAATTGATCTCCTGCCAGAGAAGATGCGACAACAACCGGTGCAATTGCAGCAGGCAATGTTCGAACGCGTGCTCCAAGCAGCCACCTATTCACGACTAATCTCCTTGGCTAAAGCTTCACGGTCAATTTTTCCAATACCGCGCAATGGTAGCGAAGAGAGATGATGAATACTTTTGGGTTTTGCTACTGAACCCAAATCTTTCTCAAGGTGAAGTAAGATTTTTTCGTCGCTGATCTCACCTACAACTGCCAAATGTAAACTCTGGCCCCATTGAGGATCGTTATTAGAAAATGCAGCGGTTTGTAACTGAGGGAATGCAACTGCTAAAGAGCTTTCAATAGCACTCAAAGAAATATTCTCACCACCAGAGACAATCACATCATCAGCTCGACCCAACACGACAAGTTTACTATCAACTATCTCACCTAGGTCCGATGTTTCAAACCATCCGGCATCTAGACTCCAAGGTGCATTTAAATATGTAGTTGCCAAAACATTTCCTTTTAATCGAACTCTTCCGTTCTTTACCTCAAACTCAACATCAGAAATCGCTTCTCCATCATAAACGCAACCACCGCAAGTTTCTGTCATGCCAAAGGTGCTAACAACTTTGATACCTGCAGCCTCTGCTTGTCGTCGCAAGCCCTGCGATAAAGATGCACCACCAATTAAAACCTTGTCTGCATTTTGTAAATGTTTGAGCAACTTGGATTCACCATTTAAAGCACGAAATAATTGAGTTGGAACAACTGCAGTAAAGTTTGCATCTGGATAATTTCCTTCGATGTTTCGAAGATCTAATGGTGCACTCCCAAGTTCGAGGGCTCGCACAAAGACATTTACGGCCGCGATATGGGTAAGTGGTAACAATAAACTCCAGGTATCGCCGTGCTTTGCCCCAAGAAATTGGTTTGAAGACTTTGCCGAAGAAGTTATTGCTCGAGCAGAGAGTGCGACTTCCTTAGGATTTCCCGTAGTACCAGATGTTCCAATGACCACTGCGATATCACTGGGGGCATAACTACTAGTTATCTGTCCAAAACCCAGAGTGGGTCCATCGCCGGCGAGAGCTGATGTGATTTCTCCCGCTAATTTGGGAGTTTCCCATTCAGGGCTGACCCGGAGAATATTTCGTTGTGACGAGTTATCCATTGCCACCGTAGGCTATCGCCAGTAGTCGAATAAGGGAGAACGATGAGCCGTCCTATCAAGCGTGATTTTGGTGACCGCACAATTCCTACATGGGAAACCGCCCCCGGCGGAGAATCCTTTACAGACATTAAGTACCAAATCGGTGATGGCATTGCAAAAATAACTATCAATCGCCCTCACGTGAGAAATGCGTTTCGTCCAGAAACAATTATTGAATTAAAGAGTGCATTTGATTTAGCAAGAGATAACGCATCAGTTGGAGTGATTATATTTACAGGTGAAGGCACGGAAGCATTTTGTTCTGGCGGAGATATCAGCGTTCGCGGCGATGACGGTTATGTTGGTTCAGACAGTGTTGGACAACAAGGCTTAGGTCGGTTAAATGTTTTAGATTTACAGGTTCAGATTCGACGCACACCTAAGCCAGTGGTTGCAATGGTTGCTGGTTGGGCAATTGGCGGAGGACATGTCTTACATGTTGTTTGTGATTTAACAATTGCAGCTGACAATGCCAAGTTTGGTCAGACTGGTCCAATGGTGGGTTCTTTTGATGGTGGTTATGGATCAGGTTTGCTTGCAGCAAACGTTGGCCAAAAGAAAGCTCGTGAAATTTGGTTTATGACTCGTCAATATGATGCACAAGAGGCGTTATCCATGGGTCTAGTAAATACTGTTGTTCCACTTGCAGAACTTGAAAGTGAAACAGTTTCTTGGTGCCGCGAAATGTTGAAAAACTCTCCTCTTGCACTTCGTTTGATCAAAGCAAGCATGAATGCAGCAGATGATGGCCTTGCTGGTATTCAACAACTTGCCGGTGATGCAACTCTTCTCTTTTACTTAAGCGAAGAGGGACAGGAAGGCCGAGATGCTTACAAAGAAAAGCGAGCACCAGATTTCGGAAAATTCCCAAAGCGTCCTTAATTCATGGATCAATCACTTTTAGATAGTTTACGTGTTGTAGCGCTGCCTACGAAAACAAATTTTCGAGGAATCAAAATCCGTGAAGTTGCATTGTTTAAGGGTGAGCATGGGTGGGCAGAGTTTTCACCATTTTTAGAGTACGAAGATGCAGAGTGCGCTGCCTGGTTAGCCTGTGCAATTGAAGCTGCAACGCAGCCAAGACCAAAGTTGTTTCGAAGCACTATTAATGTAAACGGAACAATTCCAGCCATAGATGATGAGAAAGAAATTTCCAAGATTGTCGATCTATATCCTGGTGTGAAAACCTTCAAAATTAAAGTTGGGGATAACACAGAACTGGACTTGGCTCGCATTAAAGCAGTTCGATCACTTCGTCCCGACAGCGCAATTAGAGTTGATGTAAATGGAGCATGGACAGTTGATGAAGCGGTTTCTTTTCTAAAGTTAGCTGGGGAAATTGAATACATTGAGCAGCCATGTGCAAGTGTCGAAGAGTTAAGAGAATTAAAAAAACGCATTGATGTAAAAATTGCCGGGGATGAAGTAATTAGAAAAGCAGTTGACCCCTTTGCTCTTGATCTAAATGGTGTCGTTGATATTCTCATGTTAAAAGTGCAGCCACTTGGTGGGATCAAACGGATACACAATTTAATTGATCACCACAAACTACCTGTCGTTGTTTCCAGTGCTTTGGAATCTGCAATAGGAATCGACTATGGCTTAGTTTTAGCAGGCTCGATTGATCACCTCGATTATGGATGTGGTCTTGCTACTGGCTCTCTTCTAGCCAAAGATGTCGCCAACATTTCAATTGTTAGTGGACAAATGGAGATCTCTTCTCCTACGCCAGTTTTTGATGGGTTGGATGTGTCGATAGAGCGTTTTGAATGGTGGAAGAATCGCATTATGAGAACGGCAGAGCTTCTATGACAAATAACGCCACGTCATTGGCGCGCGTAGTTGTTCGCCAGATTATTGAATCCGGCGTGAGTGATGTTGTCATCTCTCCTGGTTCTCGCAATGCTCCACTTTCTCTTGCATTCTTTGCAGCGGCTCAAGAAAAGTTAATCAGAATCCATGTTCGAATCGATGAACGCACTGCCGCATTTTTTGCACTTGGATTAATAAAATCCACTGGCCGCGCAGTACCAATTGTGTGCACAAGCGGAACAGCAGTTGCCAATTATCACCCCGCAGTTTTAGAAGCGCATCACTCTAATTTGCCACTTTTGGTATTAACTGCCGATCGTCCAGCCATGCTGCGTAAAACAGGAGCAAATCAAACGACAGAACAAGCACGGATTTTTGGTAAAGCTGTTCGTTACTTCGCCGATGTTGACGGTCCTGTTTTTCCAATGGAGCTGCCACTAGATAGTTTGCGTTCTGGTCCAGTTCATTTAAATCTTCAATTCGATGAACCGTTATTACCAGATTCTGACTCTGATTGGTTGTCGCATATAAAGATTTCCCCACGTCTGCATAAAGATCGCAAAAAAACCGGAACTCTTCGATTAGTGGGTGCACGCGGAGTTGTAGTTATTGGTCACGATAGAGGTGGTTTAACCGTTGATGAGATTTCACAGTTCACCAAAGTTATTGGCTGGCCAGTAATTGCAGAAGATCCCTTGTCTTTTCCAGATGCGCTTCCACATGCTTCACTTTTCTTATCTTCACATGAAATTAGAAGCACATTGATTCCACAATCTGTTGTGGTAATTGGACGTACAACATTGTCACGATCCATCAACGCATTTATCAAGTTAAGTCCAATTACATATGTGGTTGATCAACGAGTAGCGACAGTAGATAGCGAAAGATCTGCCGATCGAATTTTCACCCAACTACCCGAACTTCAAGGTGTGATTCATTCTGAAGAATGGATTGCTAAGTGGAATAAAATTGCAGAGAGAGCCCATAAATTGATCGACTCTCTCGATGGTTGGAATGAGGCAGTAATTGCAAAAACTATTGCCTCCGAGATAGCCAATGACACGGCACTGTTTATTTCATCTTCTCGGCCAATTAGAGACTTCGAAGCTTTTGCGTCACCTCGAAATGGTGTGACCACATATGCAAATCGAGGATTAGCTGGGATTGATGGAAATATTTCTACAGCCCTAGGGATAGCTTTTAATCACAAATCTACTATTGCAGTGCTTGGAGATCTTTCCTTCTTACATGATTTAACTGGATTGATAAATCAAGAAGAGATTAATTGCAGATTCATTGTCATAAACAACGATGGCGGTGGAATTTTCTCCACCCTGCCACAAAGAGGAACACCTGGTTTTGAAACAGTATTTGGCACTCCTCATGGTTTAAATCCTGCCGCGATTGCACAATCCATGGGAATTAACGCAGTTGAGATTAATTCCCTAAAGGATTTAGTAGCTCAAGTAAAGGCCCCAATTAAGGGAATCTCAGTAGTAGTTTGCAATGTACCAAACCGCGAATCTAATGCTGATACTTTAAAGTCGATCGTAGATTCACTCTCTTCAATCTAGAAAGTTAGAAAGTGTGTTGTTCTAAGGCACTTCTCATAGGCGCAAACTTTGCTTGAGTCTCAGCAAGTTCAATGTCGGGATCTGATTCGGCCACAATTCCACATCCAGCAAATATTCGAATGGACTTTCCCTTTATTTCCCCGCCTCGCAAGGCAATGCCAAGTTCTCCGTCACCAGCTGCATCTATCCAGCCAATTGGACCGGCATAACGCCCACGTGACATTGCTTCAATTTCAGAAATCAATGCAGCAGCAACAGGACGTGGAGTGCCACATACAGCGGCAGATGGGTGAAGTTGTTCAAGAATTGTAAATGCATCAACGTGCGCCAAAGTTTCAGCAATTGCACCTGTTACATCAGTTGCAAGGTGCATAACGTTGGCAAGGTGTAAAACAAACGGTGCGTCTGGAACATTTATAGAAGTGCAAAAGGGTTCAATAGCTTCTGCAACTGATCGAACTGCGTATTCATGTTCTGCTAAATCTTTTGAAGAACGAGCAAGAGAGGCAGCTAAAGCTAAATCTTTTGAGTCATCACCGGTTTTACTAATTGTTCCTGCCAAAACTCGAGAGGTTAACATTCCACGAGATAAACGAAGAAGAAGTTCTGGAGTTGCGCCAACAAATCTATCGACGCAGTACGTCCATGTAGTTGGATACTCAGAGGCTAGATTGCGCAATATTGGTCGAGGATCAATTTCACTTTCTGATCTATAGGTGATGTCACGAGCTAAAACAACCTTGGCTAGCTCACCGTCTTTGATTCGCTGTACAGCTGTTGAAACTTTATCCTTCCATTCGGATTCTGCTAAAGATTCGGAATTATTGTGATCACTAACTGGTATTTGAGTATTGGTTGCAAAATTAGGAGAGGTATTGAGTATTGGTTGTTGCTCTGATCCAATCCAGGTGATCCAGGTTTTGTCTTTTTTGCTTCCAACAACAACATGTGGAATTACTAAGACAGACTCATCATCCGGAGAAAAAGAAAAGGAAGTAAAAAGAACTGGACCAGTACCACTTCCGTGCACAGAGTTCGTTACAACAAAATTTTCTAACTGCTTTTCCCACCAAGCTCGGGCTTCTGCAAATCGATTTGGACCAGTGACGGTTTTTGTTGCATAAACTCCCCAACCGACTAAACCTTCACCACTTCGAACCCAAGCAAACGGATTGGAATCTGGAAGTAAATCCAACAACGGTAGGTGCTCACCGAGTCGAACGGTGGTGATTGGGGTTAGCTCTTTATTTGACATATCAATCCCAACCTTTCCACCCAAGAAGTTGTAGATGAGCCTACTTCACGAGAGAATGTCAGTATGTCTCGCGCTAATTTGAACAAAGATCCCGATGAAGTCGCGGCAATGTTTGACGGGGTCGCAAAACGCTACGACCTGGTAAATGACTTGTTGAGCTTGGGCCGGACCAAGGCTTGGCGTAAAGCGACCACTGCAATTATTGCCCCAAAAACTGGGATGCAGATTTTGGATTTAGCCGCCGGGCCTGGATCTTCCTCGGAACCACTTTATAAGGCAGGTGCCACTGTCTTTGCCACGGATTTCAGTGAGGGAATGTTGGCTCAAGGCCGTAAAGCCCGCCCCTATTTGAATTTTTCAAAGGCCGATGCCCTCAATCTGCCATTTGAGGCCAATCGATTTGATGTTGTGACGATTTCATATGGCCTTCGAAACACTGTTACCTACGAAAAAGCCCTTGCCGAAGCGCTTCGAGTAACAAAGCCGGGGGGCAGGATCGTGATTGCAGAGTTCAGCCAACCCACGAATCGTATTTTTCGCACTGTTTATACCAAGTACCTCATGAGGCTATTGCCTGCGATCGCCAAAAAGACCTCATCAAATCCAGATGCCTATGTTTATCTGGCCGAATCCATTAGGGCCTGGCCCGATCAGGCTGCCCTGGCTAAGAGCCTAGAAAAGGTGGGTTGGCGCAATGTGAGCTGGAAAAACCTGACTTTTGGGGTTGTTGCAGTTCACAGCGCTGTGAAGGGTTAGCGGTCATGGGCCACGGCATTTCCACCTTAGAATTTCGTCTGTGATTTCCTCAGCCAATCCATATATTCCCATCTTGGTGATAGCAGCCATTGGGTTTGGGTTTGCTGCATTTTCTGTGGTTGCCGGAGCGCTCGCTGGTCCAGCGCGCTATAACCGAGCAAAGCTAGATGCTTATGAATGTGGAATCGAGCCTTCACCTCAAGCTGCCGAAGGCGGACGTTTCCCCGTTAAGTATTTTCTTACTGCAATGCTATTCATAATTTTTGATATTGAAATTGTTTTCTTGTATCCATGGGCTGTCACTTTTGATTCTCTTGGACTTTTTGGATTAGTTGAAATGGTTATCTTTATTTCAACAGTCTTTGTTGCATATGCATATGTTTGGCGACGCGGCGGATTGGAATGGGACTAAAAAATGGGTCTTGAAGAGAAAATTCCAAGTGGTTTCGTATTAACAACTGTTGAAAAACTTGCTGGTTATATGCGTAAAAACTCACTATGGCCAGCTACCTTCGGTCTTGCTTGCTGCGCCATTGAAATGATGGCTGTTGGATCTGCAGCAAAGTATGACATTGCACGATTTGGTGGCGAAGTTTTTAGAGCATCACCACGACAAGCCGATTTAATGATCGTTGCAGGTCGAGTATCAAATAAAATGGCGCCAGTACTTCGTCAAATTTACGATCAAATGTCTGCCCCTAAATGGGTAATTGCAATGGGTGCATGTGCATCGTCCGGCGGAATGTTTAACAACTACGCAATTGTTCAAGGTGTTGACCATATTGTTCCTGTCGATATCTATTTGCCCGGATGTCCACCTCGTCCAGAAATGTTGCTAGATGCAATTTTGAAGCTTCACGAACAAATCAACAACGAAAAAATTGGAACAAATCGCGCACAGATCATTAAAGAAGTTGAACTTGCTGCAATGAATGCAACGCCAACTCATCAAATGAAGGGTCTGCTTGCCTAATGAGTGATGGCATGTTTGGTCCAAAAGGAACTGGCGATACCTCTGGTTATGGGGGATTAGTTGCGAAAGTTGTTACTCCAGGCTCTTCTGAGCGCCCATATGGTGGATATTTTGATGAAGTTACCGACAACTTAGAACGTGCTTATCCAGAGTTTTCTGATGCAATTGAAAGAGTTATTATTGATCGAGGCGAATTAACACTTCACGTCAAAGCAGAAAAACTTGTCGATGTTGCATTTGTTTTGCGCGACTCTTTGAAATTTGAAATGTGTATGGGAGTTAACGGAGTTCATTATCCAGAGCAAACCGGACGTGAACTTCACGCTGTTTATCCATTGCTTTCAATGACAAAAAATCAAAGAATCCGATTAGAAGTTTCTGTTTCAGATTCGAATCCACACATTCCTTCTTTAGTTGAAGTATGGGCTGGAAACAATTGGCATGAGCGTGAAACTTTTGACATGTTTGGAATTATTTTTGATGACCATCCTGGCCTAACGCGAATCCTGATGCCTGATGACTGGAAAGGTCATCCACAACGCAAAGATTATGCACTGGGTGGAATTCCAGTTGAATACAAAGGTGCAACAACACCACCTCCGAGTGATCGAAGGAGCTACAAGTGACAACATTTGATCCATATGCACCTTCGCGCGATACAACTGAAGGAAAAGTTTTCTCTGTCACTGGCGGAGATTGGGATTCACTAGTACAAGAGATTGGCGCAACTAAAGAAGAGCGCGTTGTAGTAAACATGGGTCCTCAGCACCCTTCAACTCACGGTGTATTGCGATTAGTTTTAGAACTTGAAGGCGAGACAATCACCGAAGTTCGTTGCGGAATTGGCTATCTACATACTGGGATTGAGAAAAACATCGAGTTCCGTAACTGGACACAAGGAACTACTTTTGTAACTCGTATGGATTATTTAAGTCCTCTTCACAATGAGACTGCTTACTGTCTTGCTGTAGAAAAGCTACTCGGAATTACAAATGATGTTCCAGAGCGAGCAAGTGTTATTCGCGTAATGATGATGGAACTTAACCGCATCTCTTCACACATGGTTGCCCTGGGTACAGGTGCACTTGAACTTGGTGCAATGGGCCCTATGTTCTTTGCATTCCGTGACCGCGAAACTGTTCTTGAGATTTTTGAAATGATTACAGGACTTCGTATGAATATGGCATATGTGCGTCCTGGTGGAGTACAACAAGACTTGCCAGAGGGTGCTTATACAAAAATCCGCGAAGGCGTAAAGCTGATGCGTAAGAACTTTAAAGATAATGCAACTTTGCTCATCGGTAATTCAATTTGGATGAAGCGAACACAAGGTATCGGTTATCTAGACCTAGCAGGATGTACAACTCTTGGAATTACTGGACCAGTTCTTCGTTCAACTGGAATGCCTTGGGATTTGCGAAAAGTTCAACCTTATTGCGGCTATGAAAACTATAACTTTGATGTTGTTACAGCAGACACATGTGATGTTTATGGTCGCTTCTTAATTCGTATGAACGAACTAGAACAATCGCTTCGAATTATCGAACAATGTGTTGATAAGTTAGAAAAACTTCATGGCGCACCTGTCATGGTTGCCGATAAAAAGATTGCATGGCCTGCTCAACTCGCTCTCGGTGGAGATGGATTAGGTAACTCACTGGATCACATTCGCGAGATCATGGGAACTTCTATGGAGTCATTGATCCATCACTTTAAACTTGTTACAGAAGGATTCAGAGTTCCTGCTGGTCAGGCATATGCTGCAATTGAATCACCGCGCGGTGAGTTAGGTGCATCTATTGTTTCTGACGGTGGCACTCGTCCGTATCGCGTTCACTTCCGCGAACCATCATTTAATAATTTGCAGGCAACTCCTGCAATGAGTGAAGGTGGAATGGTTGCCGACATCGTTGCAGCTGTTGCATCAATCGATCCTGTTATGGGAGGTGTTGATCGCTAATGGCATTTTCATCAGAAGATTTAAAAATCATGGAATCGATAATTAAGCGTTATCCACGTCCTCGCTCTGCAATTATGCCTTTACTTCACTTTGTTCAATCAAAGGCTGGCTATGTTACAAATGAAGGTATTGAATTAATTGCTGAGCAACTTGATTTAGAAGCTGCAGAAGTAACGGCTGTTTCAACTTTCTATACTCAGTACAAGCCATCTGCCATCGGTGAGTATCACGTTGGAGTCTGCACAAATACTTTGTGTGCAGTCATGGGCGGGGATGCAATATTTGCCTCACTTAAAGATCATTTAGGTATTGAAAATGATGGGGTAACAGAAGATGGAAAAGTTTCATTAGAGCATATTGAATGTAATGCTGCTTGTGACTATGCGCCCGTTGTGATGGCAAATTGGGAGTTTTACGACAACCAAACAGTCGAGTCTGCTAAAGAATTAGTTGATTCAATGCGTGCAGGTAATCCAAAACCACCAACTCGTGGACCAAATAAACTTGTTACCTGGAAAGAAGCATCAGCTGTTCTTGCTGGATTAAATGATGGACTTGCCAATCAAGGCGTACAAGCCGGTCAACCAACATTGCTTGGATTAAAACTTTCGAAAGAAGGTAAGTAATGACAAAACTTGTTCCGGTTTTATCTGCGCATTGGGATGAAAAAGATTCTTTTACTCTTGAAGCTTATAAGCGACATGGTGGATATAAAGCGTCCGAAAAAGCACTTGCGATGGATCCAGACGCAGTAATTCAACTTGTTAAGGATTCTGGGTTGCGCGGTCGTGGTGGTGCTGGATTCCCAACTGGTATGAAGTGGGGATTTATTCCACAAGGCGATAACAAAGATCACTACTTAGTTGTAAATGCCGATGAATCAGAACCTGGAACGTGCAAAGACACTCCGCTTCTTATGGCCAATCCACATGTTCTGATTGAAGGTTGCATCATCGCCTGCCATGCAATTCGTGCAAAGCATGCATTTATTTACATCCGCGGTGAAGTTACACATGTTGTTCGCCGTGTTAATCAAGCGATAGCTGATGCGTATGCGGCAGGAATTCTTGGAAATGGTGTCGATGTAGTTTTACACATTGGTGCCGGTGCATATATATGTGGCGAGGAGACTGCATTACTTGATTCACTTGAAGGTTTCCGTGGTCAGCCACGTTTACGTCCACCATTTCCAGCAATTGCAGGTTTGTACGCCCGCCCAACTGTTGTGAATAATGTTGAATCTATTGCTTCCGTACCTGCAATTGTTCTAAATGGCGCAGGGTGGTACCAATCCATGGGAACTGAAAAGAGCAAAGGAACAACTCTTTACTCCTTGTCAGGCCACGTAACCAACCCTGGGCAATTTGAAGCACCACTTGGAATTACTCTCCGCGAGATACTTGAGCTCTCTGGTGGAGTGCGCAAAGGACACAAGTTAAAGTTTTGGACACCAGGTGGATCATCAACCCCACTATTTACTGATCAACATTTAGATATTCCACTTGATTACGAAGGTGTTGCAGCGGCAGGTTCCATGCTTGGAACAAAAGCTTTGCAGATATTTGATGAAACTACCTGTGTCGTTCGCGCAGTGTTACGTTGGACTGAGTTTTATAAGCATGAATCATGTGGAAAGTGCACTCCTTGTCGTGAAGGCACCTGGTGGTTAGTGCAGATTCTTCGCGATTTAGAAGCTGGCAAAGGAACAGAAGCAGACTTGGCAAAGCTACTTGATCTTTGTGACAACATTATGGGTCGCTCATTCTGCGCTCTTGGTGACGGTGCGACAAGCCCAATTACATCGTCAATTAAATATTTCCGTGATGAGTACATTGCCCACTTAACAAATGGTGGTTGCCCGTTTGATCCAGTTGCATCAACTTTATTTGTTGGGGCAGGTGCATAAGTGAGTGAAGTAGCAGTAGAGATGATTACCGTTGTAATCGATGGTTTCGAAGTCACTGTTCCGAAGGGAACTTTAGTGATTCGTGCTGCAGAGCAATTGGGAATTCAAATTCCGCGTTTTTGTGATCATCCACTTCTTGATCCTGTTGGCGCATGTCGTCAATGTTTGGTTGATATTGAAATTAATGGTCGCGCATTTCCAAAACCTCAGGCTTCTTGCACAATTCCAGTTGAAACAGGAATGATCGTTAAAACTCAGTTAACTTCCCCCGTTGCAGAAAAAGCACAGCGCGGTGTAATGGAGCTTTTATTGGTTAACCACCCACTTGATTGCCCTGTCTGTGACAAGGGCGGGGAATGTCCTCTACAAAATCAAGCCATGAGTACGGGACAAGGTTCTTCTAGATTTGAAGGCGTTAAACGCACTTTTGAAAAACCAATCAATATCTCGTCTCAAGTTCTACTGGACCGCGAGCGTTGCGTTTTGTGTGCTCGTTGTACTCGTTTTTCAGAACAAATTGCTAGTGATCCTTTCATTACATTAAATGAACGTGGTGCGTTGCAACAAGTTGGTATTTATGAAAACAAACCTTTTGAATCTTATTTCTCTGGTAACACTGTTCAAATCTGCCCGGTTGGTGCGTTAACCGGAGCGGCTTATCGTTTTCGTGCACGTCCATTCGATCTAGTTTCAACACCATCTGCATGTGAGCACTGTGCATCTGGATGCGATATGCGAACCGATGTTCGCCGCGGAAAAACTCTGCGCCGCCTAGCAGGTGAAGATGCATCAGTTAACGAAGAGTGGAACTGCGACAAGGGTCGATGGGCATTTAAATACATCACGACAATCGATCGCTTGAAGGTCCCTATGATTCGGGATGAATCTGGAGAATTAGTCGAAGCTTCATGGCCTGAAGCCCTTGCTGTTGCAGCCCAGGGATTAAAAGCAAGACCAGCAGCTGTTTTGGTTGGTGGACGTGCTACTTACGAAGATGCATACGGGTATAGCAAGTTTGCTCGTATCGCACTTGGCACAAACGATATTGATTTCAGAGCGCGCGTAACATCAGATGAAGAGCGAGAATTTATCGCAGCCCACGTAGTTAACTCTTCTACAACATATCGCGACATAGACAAAGCTGATCAAGTACTACTAGTTGGTTTTGAACCAGAAGAAGAGTCACCAATAGTTTTCTTGAGAATTAATAAGCAATTTCGCAAGCGAGCTTTAAAGGTGATTTCAATTGGTTCAAAAGAATCAGTGGGAGTCGAAAAACTTAAAGCAGAATTTGTAAAGGTTGCTCCTGGTCAAGAAGCTGTGGCAGTTAGCGCGCAAAAACTTACAGATAAATCAGTGATTTTAGTTGGTGAAAGAGCAAGTGAAAGTGCTGGCGTATTTACGGCCGTTGCTGCGTTGGCACAATCTTCAGGTGCAAAACTTGCATGGATTCCACGCAGAGCAGGAGAGCGTGGAGCTGTTCAAGCTGGTGCATTAGGTAATTTGCTACCGGGTGGTCGCCCACTTTCAGATTCGGCGGCTAGACAAGAGATCGCTGATGCGTGGTCAGTTGATTCCTTACCTTCACAGATTGGTCGCTCGACTTCAGAAATTATTGCCTCTGTAAACTCTGATCAAATCGGTGCACTTCTTGTCGGTGGTGTAGATCCTTTGGATCTAGAGAATAATCAAGAGGCGCTAGCTGCCCTAGATAAAGCATTTGTAGTTTCACTTGAGATCGCACCAAGTGCTGTCACATCACGAGCAGATGTAATTCTTCCAGTTGCAGCAATTACGGAAAAATCTGGATCGTTTTTAAATTGGGAAGGCCGTGCTCGCTCCTTTGACACAGCAGTAGATGACTCACTTAACCGCAGCGATCTTCGAATACTTTCAATGATTGCTGAAGAAATGGGAACTTCTCTACATCTCGGAACTGTTACCGCCGCTGCAAAAGAGATTGCATCCATTAAGCAATGGCAAGGCGAACCACTTAAAATGAAAACAGCTTCAACAAGTGCGCAACGTCAGCTGAACTCAAATGAAGCTTTAATTACTTCATGGCGACGACTCCTTGACCTTGGAACATTGCAAGAGGGAGAAGAGAATCTTGCAGGTACTTCTAGACAAACTGTTGCAGTAATTTCTGCAAAAAGAGCACAAGCCCTAGGAGTTGCCGATGGAGATTTACTCAAGGTTTCAACCAAGCAAGGTTCAGTAACTTTGCCGGCTCTTATTGAGAATATTCATGATGATGCAATCTGGGCGCCGCGAAATTCACGTGGTTCACAACTTTTAATAAATCTAAACGCTGTACACGCAGAAGTAGTTACGGTGGTAAGAGCATGACAACTGCGCAACTTATTGGAGCAGATCCAGGCTGGTTGATTCTTGTAAAAGCTCTCATCGTTTTTGCTGTCTGCGTACTCCTAACTTTGATGTCAGTATGGGGGGAGCGTCGAATTGTTGCGCGCATGCAACAGCGTCCTGGGCCTAACCGTGTTGGACCATTTGGATTGATTCAATCTTTAGCAGACGGCGTGAAGTTAGCGCTAAAGGAAGACATCATTCCTACCGCGGCAGATAAAATTGTTTTCATAATCGCTCCAATTATTAGCGCAACAACATGTTTTATGTCTTTTGCGGTAATCCCAATAACTGGTGAAGTAACAATGTTTGGTCGCCAAACAGCCATGCAGTTGACTGATATTCCAGTTGGAGTTCTATACATTTTGGCTGTTGCATCTGTGGGTGTTTACGGAATTGTTTTAGCTGGATGGTCTTCTGGTTCGACCTATCCACTGTTAGGTGGCTTGCGTTCCAGTGCCCAGGTAATCTCTTATGAAATTGCTATGGGGCTCTCACTGGTGGCTGTGTTTATCTACGCAGGATCTATGTCTACTTCTGAGATTGTGGCTGCTCAAACTTCATGGTGGTATGCAATTGTTCTCTTCCCATCTTTTGCAATTTTTGCGATCTCAATGGTCGGTGAAACCAACCGTGCTCCTTTTGATCTTGCGGAAGCAGAAGGTGAATTAGTTGGTGGTTTCCACACAGAGTATTCATCTCTTAAGTTTGCACTGTTCTTCTTGGCCGAGTATGTAAACATTGTTACAGTTTCAGCACTTGCAACAACATTGTTCCTTGGTGGTTATCACGCCCCACCTGGACTTGGATTTACTGAGAGTTGGCTCGGTGGTTGGTTTACAGCGATTTGGTTCCTACTAAAGGTTGTAACTTTCTTCTTCGTATTCGTGTGGTTGCGCGGAACTTTGCCACGTTTACGTTACGACCAGTTCATGCAGTTTGGGTGGAAAGTTCTTATTCCAGCTTCAATTTTATGGATTCTAGTTGTTGCAACTCTTCGAGTTTTATCACTTGAAAATGCTCCAACAGCTGTAATTGTTGCCTTCGCAAGCGTGGTCATTTTCCTAATTTTGGCAATCAATGTTGGTTTCGAAAACGTGAAAAAGAAAAAAGATTCTGAAGTTCCAGAAGGTGACAATAAAGATGCCCCTAACTTTCCCGTCCCTTCACTTCCAAATATGCCGATAGAAATTTCAACAATCAATGTTTCAAAAAACTCAGGGGGCAACCGTGACTGAAAACCTCGAACCATTAAAGCCTAAAGATTTAGGAATCAATGATGTTGAGTTCTATGAAGTAGACCAAAAGCCAACAGTGGGTTTCTTTGCACATATGCGTGGCTTCTGGGTCACTTTTTCTACTATGTTCAAAAAACCATTGACCGTTGAATACCCTGAAGTTAAAGCACCAACAGAAGAACGATTCCATGGTCGCCATCAACTCAATAGACACCCAGATGGTTTAGAGAAATGCATTGGATGCGAATTATGTGCTTGGGCATGTCCAGCAGATGCAATTTATGTTGAAGGTGAAAATAACACTGAAGAGAACCGAATGTCACCAGGTGAGCGATATGGCAAGGTTTATCAAATCAATTATCTCCGTTGTGTTTTTTGCGGTCTATGTATTGAGGCATGCCCAACTCGCGCACTTACAATGACAAACGAATACGAACTTGCCGATGATTCACGAGCAAAGTTAATCTTTGAAAAAGCAGATCTATTAGCACCACTACGTGCGGGAATGTTGATGCCACCTCACCCTATGTATCCTGATATGAATGATACGAATTATTACAACGGTGATGTAAAGCAAGCACATCCTTCACAGGAGATTGATAAATGATGCAATTAGCACTTGAAGTTGGACAGACTGCAACTCCAGAAGCCGTGATGTTTTGGATTCTTGGACCTCTTGCTGTTCTTGCCGCTTTAGGGATGCTCTTAGTCAAAAAAGCTGTCCACTCTGCAATTCTTATGGCATTTGTCATGGTTGTACTTGCGGTTTTTTATATCGCACAAGATGCGGTGTTCTTGGGAATTGTTCAGGTAGTTGTTTACACCGGAGCGGTAATGATGCTCTTTTTGTTTATTCTTATGCTTGTCGGTGTTGATTCATCTGATTCATTGACCGAAACAATCAAAGGCTTACGCCCAATTGCGATAACTGCAGCCCTTGGCTTTGGTGGTTTGATGGTTTCATTATTGGGTCGAGCAACTCTTGGACGCGACGCAGTCGGACTTTCTGCAGCCAATGCGGATGGAAATGTTGAAGGCATTGGCTTCTTATTGTTTTCAAGATTTGTTTGGCCTTTCGAAGTTATATCGGCGCTCTTAGTAACGGCTGCACTAGGTGCAATGGTTCTAGCTCATCAGCCACGCTCTTCCAAGAAGTCCACACAACGTCAGCAATCAATTAACCGATTCCGTGGTGAATCATTAGCAACAGCAGCAGGGTTACCCGCTCCCGGAGTTTATGCACGCCACAATGCTGTTGATGTGCCAGCGCTTTTACCGGATGGAACTCCAGCACCTAACTCAATAAATGCAAGTTTGAAGGCCCGCGGCGACATGCTTGATTCGAATACTTTTGACCTCAAGAAGATTTCAACTCAGGTTGAGGAGGAAAAGTAATGGATGCCTCCAACTACCTTTATATTTCTGCTCTTCTATTTACTATTGGCGCAGTAGGTGTTGTTGTTCGCCGTAATGCCATTGTTGTTTTTATGTGTATCGAATTGATGTTAAACGCTGCGAATTTATCTTTTGTTACGTTTTCAAGAATTAATGGAAATCTCGACGGGCAAGTAATGGCGTTTTTTACAATGGTAGTTGCTGCTTGTGAAGTAGTGGTTGGACTAGCCATCATCGTTGCAATATATAGATCTCGTCGTTCTGCATCTGTGGATGATGCAAGTTTGTTGAAGAGATAGCTATGGGTATTTCAACTAGCTTGGTGTATTTAATTGGGCTTCCATTAGCAGGGGCAGTGATTTTGCTCTTGGGCGGGCGTCGCACAGACAAATGGGGACACCTTTTAGCAACTGCTTTATCAGGATCATCTTTTGCTGTCGGCGTTTATCACTTAATTGAAATGGTCAATCGCCCAGCTGAGATGCGTCCAACTTCTCAAAAGCTTTTTGAGTGGATCTCTGTCGGAAGTTTTAACGTTGATGCCGGATTACTGCTGGACCAATTATCGATCTGTTTCGTCCTACTAATTACTGGCGTAGGAACGCTGATCCACATTTATTCAATTGCATACATGTCAGAAGATCGTGATCGCCGAAGGTTCTTTGCATACCTCAACCTTTTTATCGCAGCGATGTTGCTATTGGTTTTGGGAGATAGTTACTTAAGTCTCTATGTTGGCTGGGAGGGCGTGGGTCTTGCCTCTTATCTTTTGATTGGTTTCTGGAATCAAAAGCCCGCTTATGCAACCGCATCTAAAAAAGCATTCGTCATGAACCGTGTGGGAGATATGGGTCTTTCACTTGCAATCATGATCGCATTTGCCACGATGGGAACAGTGTCATTTGCCGGGGTTGCAGAACAAGCTGATCAAACCTCTGAAGCTGCATTAACGGCCATGGGAATTATGTTGTTAGTTGCAGCTGCCGGAAAGTCAGCACAGTTTCCACTGCAGGCTTGGCTTGGTGATGCGATGGCAGGACCAACACCTGTTTCGGCATTGATTCACGCAGCAACAATGGTGACAGCAGGCGTGTACCTGATTACTCGTTCGAACTTTGTTTTTGATGCCGCCCCAATTGCACAACTACTAGTTGTAATAGTTGGAGCAATAACACTGATCTTAGGCGCATTGATTGGTACAGCAAAAGATGACATAAAAAAGGCTTTAGCGGCATCGACCATGTCACAGATCGGTTACATGATTTTGGCAACAGGTCTGGGGCCAATTGGATATGCATTTGCAATCATGCATTTAATTACACATGGATTTTTTAAGGCCGGAATGTTCCTTGGAGCAGGTTCAGTAATGCATGGAATGAACGATGAAGTAAATATGCGCAAATATGGAGCGCTCAGACATTTCATGCCAATCACATTTATAACATTTGGAATTGGATATCTAGCAATACTTGGAGTTCCACCATTTGCAGGTTTTTACTCCAAGGACATGATTATCGAATCTGCTTTCAACTCTGGTGGAACTCAAGCCATAATTTTGGGATGTCTAACTTTGATCGGTGCAGCAATAACAGCTTTCTATATGACGAGAGTAATGATTCTGACTTTTGCTGGTACTAAGCGATGGGACGAAGGCGTTGAGCCACATGAATCTCCATGGTTGATGTGGCTACCAATGGCAGTTTTGGCAGTTGGCTCTGTGACATCTGGGTACTTGCTCTATCACGACAAGGCTTTGTATAAGTGGCTGAGCCCACTATTTGAAGATCACGGTGAGCATGAAGAATTGCTCAAACCAATTGTTGTCTCTGCATTGGCTTTAACAATGGTGGCAATCGGTGTTTCAATCGCTGTCTATAAGTACATGCGTGAAAATGTTGAATCGATTGCACCAACAGATGTTTCACTAATTACAAAGTTTGTACGTAAAGATCTTATGCAAGATCAGTTCAATGAGAAGTTCTTTATGCGTCCAGGCCAGTTACTTACTAAGGGATTGGTAAAAACTGAAGACGTTGTTGTCGATGGATCTGTCCGGACTGTCGCAAGAATGGCAATTGATTCTGGATCAGGGTTACGTGGATTGCAGAACGGTTTTGTTAGAAGTTATGCCGCTCTTATTTTGATTGGCGCACTTGCGTTGATTGCCCCAATTTGGGTGGTGGTTTCATAATGAATTGGTTAACTTTATTGATGTTCTTGCCGTTAGTTGGCGCTGCCGTTGTTTCAGTTTTGCCTAAGGCAAACGAAAAAGCTGCAAAGCAGGCTGCATTCATAACAACAATTGCCGTATTACTCGTGACAATTGGAATGACATTGAGTTTTGAACGCGAAAACGTGGAACTTCAATTTGTTGAAAAATATGCTTGGATCCCAAGTTTTGGAATTAATTTTGCAGTGGGAATCGATGCAGTTGCATTAGTACTTATTTTAATGTCAACTATTTTGGCGCCAATCGTGGTGCTAGCTGGTTGGAATGAGGCTCACGGCGGACGTTGGAGTGTAAAAACCTTTTATATTTTAATTCTTGTGCTTGAAACAATGATGATCGGTGTTTTTGCTGCCACAGATGTTTTCTTGTTCTATGTAATTTTTGAAGCCATGTTAATTCCTGTCTACTTCCTAATAGGAGGATATGGAACAGGCGAACGCTCTGCAGCAGCGGTTAAGTTCTTGATTTACAGTCTTGTCGGAGGATTATTGATGCTTGCCTCAATAATCGCGCTTTACGTTATGTCTGGTGACCAATTCGGACATACATTTGATATTGATGAGCTATCCCAGTTACAAATGAGCTCTACAACTCAAAATCTTTTGTTCCTTGGATTCTTTATTGCATTTGCAATTAAGGCTCCTGTCTGGCCATTCCACACTTGGTTACCTGAAGCAGCGGGATCGGCATCCCCAGGAACATCGGTTCTACTTCTTGGAGTTCTGGATAAAGTTGGAACATTCGGAATGATTCGATACTGCTTGACGCTATTTCCTGAAGCAAGCAAAACCTTTACACCACTAATTTTGATTTTGGCAGTCATTTCAATTCTCTATGGAGCCTTCCTTGCTATTGGCCAAAAAGATATCAAGCGCTTGATTGCCTATACGTCAATCTCTCACTTTGGATTCATAACGCTCGGAATTTTTGCAATGACCACGCAAGGTCACTCAGGGGCAGTTCTTTACATGTTCAACCACGCCTTCTCAACTGCAGCTTTGTTCTTGGTTGCTGGATGGATGATCTCACGTCGTGGATCTTCGACAATTACAGATTTCGGTGGCTTGCAACGTGTCACACCAGTAATGGCGTGGACATTCTTCTTTGCAGGGCTTTCTTCTCTAGCTTTGCCTGGGCTTTCAAGCTTTGTTAGTGAGTTCTTGGTATTGGTGGGAACTTTCACTAGGTATCCAGTCCATGCAGTAATTGCAACCTTTGGAATTATTCTCGCAGCACTTTATATATTGATTCCTGTCCAAAAAGCTTTACACGGTCCAACTACGCCAGGCAATGAAAACTTAAAGGATTTAAATCTTCGTGAGAAAGTTGCAATTGCACCAGTTGTGGCAATCATTGTGGTTTTGGGCTTTTACCCATCGCCTCTTCTGAAAATTATTAATCCGGCAACCACAAACATCATTTCCCAATTAGGTTTCACCGATCCTGCTCCAAGCATTGAGGACAAGTAATGACTTTTACATCGCCGGTACTTTCATACACATTGCTTTCACCGATGCTAATTCTGCTCGGGGGTGCGCTAATTGGTGTTTTAGTTGAAGCTTTTGTCTCTAAGGCCAAGCGTCCTATTGTTCAATTAACTCTTGCACTGAGTGTTTTAACTCTTGCACTTTTCCAAGTTTGGAATATTCGAGGAGAACAGTCCCTAACACCAGCTATGGGATCGATCATTATTGATGGACCAGCCGTACTTTTGCAGGGCAGTATCTTGATTATTTCCATCATTGCAATTCTGTTAATTGCAGATACTGAACATTTCACCGCACTTCCTGCTGCATTACCTGGTTCTGAAGAGGAACGTAGAGCAATTGCAATGGGAACCCAGGTCACCGAGGTGTACCCACTGACATTGTTTGCCGTTTCTGGAATGTTGATGTTCCCAGTTGCTGGAGATTTAATCACACTGTTTGTCGCATTAGAGATGCTTTCACTACCTCTTTACCTCATGGCTGGCCTTTCTCGCCGCAGACGTCTGGCATCACAAGAGTCAGCGCTAAAGTATTTCTTATTAGGTTCATTCTCATCTGCTTTCTTTTTATTCGGAGCTGCTTATCTCTATGGATACTCGGGTTCCCTAGATTTTACTGGCATCCAAGCTTCTGTAGTTGGCGGAACCGGAAACGATGTTCTACTTCTTATCGGAATTGCATTTTTATCAATCGGCCTACTCTTTAAAGTCGGAGCAGTTCCATTTCATTCCTGGGCACCAGATGTTTATCAAGGTGCACCAACTCCTGTAACAGCATTTATGGCAGCTGCAACAAAAGTTGCCGCATTTGGCGCGATGCTTCGAATCTATTACACAGTATTTGCCAATGCCGAATGGTCTTGGTCTCCAGTGCTTACTGCAATCGCAGTGATCACGATGTTACTCGGATCTCTTGTAGCGGTAACACAACGTGATGTTAAAAGAATGCTTGCCTATTCTTCTATTGCCCATGCCGGTTTTTTGCTGACAGGTGTTATTGCACTCAATAAGTCTGGATTAGATGCAACGATTTTCTATCTATTTGCTTACGGAATCACAACAGTCGGTGCATTTGCAGTTGTCACTCTTGTCCGTGATTCATCCGGTGAAGTAACCGATCTAAACCGCTGGAAGGGTCTTGGAAAACGCTCTCCATTTGCCGCTTCAACATTTGCATTCTTCTTACTTGCCTTTGCCGGTATTCCACTGACAAGTGGATTTATTGGAAAGTTTTCAATCTTTTCAGCCGCCTATGAAAGTGGTGCAACTGGACTTGTACTTGTAGCAATATTTTCAAGTGCACTTGCTGCATTTTTCTACATTCGTGTCATCGTTTTAATGTTCTTTAGTGATGCCATTGAAGATGGAACGGGAGTTGAAATTCCATCGCTACTGACTCGTTCTACTATCGTGGTATCTGCCGCAATTACTTTAATTCTTGGTGTGTATCCAACGCCGATCATTAACTTCATTTCAGATTTAGCAATCTTCATTCGCTGATGTCTACCTTCGGGATTCCAAATATTGCGCCAAATCTTGATGCGCATTTAGTTGCCCGAATGGCAGAGGTTGAATCCCTGCTACGAAGCCACACAAGAAGTGAGTATCCATTTGTTGATGAGACTGCCCACCATTTGGTCTCAGCTGGCGGAAAACGATTGCGTCCTTTGCTCACCCTGCTCACATCACAATTTGGCGACCCAACTGGTCAGGAAATAATTGCAGCAGCTGTGGCATGCGAGATTACACATTTAGCAACTCTTTATCACGACGATGTAATGGATGAGGCTCCACTACGACGTGGAGTAGAAAGTGCCAACATGCGATGGGGAAACACAATTGCTATTTTAACTGGCGACTTTCTCTTCGCTAAATCATCTGATCTTTTAGCAGACCTTGGCCCAGCTGCCGTACGTTTACAGGCAAGAACATTTGAGCGACTTGTTATTGGTCAGATAATGGAAACGCAAGGACCAAATCCAGGACAAGATCCTTTGGAGCATTACTTAAAAGTTGTTGCAGATAAAACTGGCTCACTCATTTCTGCCTCTGCGCGTTATGGCGCAATGATCTCCGGTGCACCAAAAGACATTACTGAGACCGTCACCGTTTTTGGCGAAAAAATCGGAGTAGCTTTTCAGTTAGCAGATGATGTTATTGATATTGCAAGTGAATCAAATCAATCCGGAAAAACACCAGGAACAGATCTACGCGAAGGCGTTCCAACATTAGTGACACTCAATGTTATGAAATCTACAGATTCAGCCGATTCTGAACTTAAGCAGCTCTTGGCCGGACCAATAGAAGATGAAGCCACAGTTCAACAAGTATTAGTTGAACTAAGAACCCACAAAGCGTTGAATGAATCACGTGTGCAATTACACGAAATCGCTAAGCAAGCACGTTTGGCTCTAGGGCCACTACCGATCAGTGATGCGACGGGCGCCTTAATGTCTTTATGCGACGCTGTTATTGATCGATCTGTTTGATTTCACTAGATCTACAGCAAGAGCAATGAGTGCAATCCAAATTATAAAAAATCCTATCCAGCGAGATGTTGGCATCGCTTCGTGATAGAACCACACACCACAAGAAAACTGCAATGTAGGTGTGATGTATTGGAGAAGGCCAATTGTTGTAAATGGAAGGCGATTAGCTGCACCGTTAAACAGAAGCAGCGGAATCGCAGTTACCGCTCCCGCGCTCATTAACAACAACGTGAGCCCCCAACCAGTTCCAAACTGACCAGTTCCTTGGTTTCCAAGAAATACTAGATAGGCAAGATAGAAAAAAGCAGAGATAAAGGTTTCAATGGCCAAACCTTCTAAAGCTCCAAGTCCTAACTGCTTTTTAATCAAGCCATAACTTCCCCACGATAATGCCAATCCCAAAGCAACCCATGGAAGTCGGCCATATGCAATTGTTAGAACGGAAACACCAACTGTTGCAACCGATACTGAAACCCATTGCAATGGACGAAGTTTTTCTTTCAGTAAAAAGACACCAAAACCAATTGTGATCAGTGGATTGATGTAATAACCTAAAGACGCTTCAACTACATGGCCATTATTTGTTGCCCAGATATAAACTAGCCAATTAATTGATATTAGTAAAGATGTTGCAAAGAGTTTGGCCGCAACTTTTGGTCGCTTCAGAGTTACTAAAGTTTCCTTTAAGGCCTTTGTGGCAAACAAAACTATGACGCAAAAAACCAATGTCCAAACAGCACGGTGAGAGACAATCTCTAGTGGATTAGCTGGTTCAAGCAAGGGCCAGTACAAAGGGAATAATCCCCAGAGCGAATAGGCACTGATGCCAAATAAAAGTCCGAGCTTATTTTTAGTCAATTATCTAAAGTTCGTAAATTGAACTGCGAAATCCCAGCCACCATCTTTAATCATGGCCATGGTCTCTTGCAGATCATCTCGACTTTTTGATGTTACGCGAAGTTCATCACCCTGAATTTGAGTCTTAACAGACTTTGGACCTTCATCACGAATCTTCTTTGCAATCTTCTTGGCATTTTCAGTTGAGATGCCTTCTTTTAACGGCGCAGCAATTTTATAAATTTTGCCAGATAACGCAGGTTCACCCGCATCTAAATGCTTAAGGGATACACCACGCTTAATCATTTTGTCCTTAACTACATCGAGTGCTGCCTTTGCGCGCTCTTCTGTGTCGGCTTCGATTAAAATCTTTTCACCCTCAAGCTCAATTTTTGATCCAGTATTTTTAAAATCAAAACGTGTATCAATTTCTCTCACTGCTTGATTAATCGCATTGTCTAACTCCATACGATCGATCTTTGAAGTCACGTCGAAACTGCTATCTGCTGCCATTACTAGGTGCTCCTTCACTCATAAAGGCGGACCCAAACAACCGGGTTTTGATGCCTACGTGCGTAAGGTATCCTTTCCCTTCGCACAATCCATAATTGCCGCAGTACTTGTTCGACCTTGGCGGGTTGCCCGAGCGGCCAATGGGAGGGGACTGTAAATCCCCCGGCTCTGCCTTCGAAGGTTCAAATCCTTCACCCGCCACCATCTCTTCCTATACACTCATATCCAGCAACAAATAACGGTCTAACCGTTCTCACTTCGCAGAGTGTGGGCTTAGTCCCATTCCTCGTGCGAACTTCGCAAGAGTGTCACTTTTACTCGCGGAGAAAACATGAACAAGAAATTCCCTTTCCTATCCATGAATAAATCAAGTGTCGGCTTGTTGGTTCTCGCCTTGATCGTTGGTGGAATGGGCGCACAAGCTACAGGAGTACTCAATTCACCCACGGGTGGATATCTCGTCTGTGTTGATTCAAGCACCCAAGTCGTTACCTATCCAGCAAAAACAAAATGTCCAAAGGGATTTAAAAAACTAGTCCTTGGTGCGCAAGGTGCAACAGGTCTATTTGGCAAAGATGGAAAGACTCTTCTGAATGGAATCAAAGATCCTGAAAGCACTATTGGTGAGCCAGGAGATATGTTCATTAATACAGTGACGAAAGTTTTATTTGGTCCTAAAGATGTAGTAACTGGATGGCCTGCAGGAGTTTCAATGGTGGGCCCATCTGGAAGTGGATCTGTTGGACCTGCTGGTGCACCGGGATCGAATGCAACGCTGACATGTGCCCAAGGTGGAACTTGCGTTGTAGGAAATACAGGTCCAGGTGGTGGCATTGTTTTCTATGTTCAAACTGCAACAGCAGCTGCACCATGGCGTTACTTGGAAGCGGCTCCCAATACATGGAGCGGTGGTGTTGAGGATCCTGCTATTGCTTGGTGCTCCCTTGCAGACGATGAAGTTCGCCTCTTGACAACAGGCACGCAACTCTCCATTCAAACCTTAACAGCGATCGGATCTGGTTTTCGAAATACAAAGATGATGCTGGGGACTTGCACATTTGGCGCGGCAAACATGGCTGCTTCTTACAACGGTGGAGGAAAATCAGATTGGTTTCTGCCTTCAAAGGGTGAACTCAACGCACTCTATTCAGCAAAAGCCACAATTGGGGGATTTCAAGAGTCTTTCTACTGGACCTCTTTTGAAGCGTCTACAGGAGATGCCTATTACAAGCACTTCCAGAACGGGGATGAGAACTTCCGAGCTAAGTCTGAAAACAACTACGTCCGACCCGTGCGAGCTTTTTAGCCCTCTTCAATTTACTTATTTGAACTATGGACTGTAAATCCCCATACCTTCGAAGGTTCAAATCCGAGCGCCAAGCACCACATTTCTTTTGCATCTGGTTCGCAAGTCGACAACTTCCATACCCTCTAATAACATTTGCCCCGGTCACGAGTTCCAGCATTAAGCCCCGGCTAACTGGACGGCAACCCTCCACCGCGGCGGGGTGCTCCGGGTGAAGACCAGGCCGATAGCCACCATCATCGGCAAGCGTGGGTCTAACTAACTTCACTTTTCTAGTTAGTTTAGTTAGTGAAGATCCCCTGACACATTAGGAGATTGAGTTGAGCTTATTAAGAAAGAAAAGCGGAATATTCTCAGTTGTTGTAATTGCAGCAGCGTTAACACTTTCAGGATGTTCATCATCTGATTCAGATTCATCAGCATCAGGATCATGTGCAAAGGAAGATCTTGCATTAGTAACAGAGGGCAAGCTAACAATTGCAACTGGCGAGCCTGCTTACTACCCATGGATTATTGATGATGCACCAGAGACCGGAAATGGTTTTGAAGGTGCAGTTGCATACGCAGTTGCAAAGCAACTCGGATTTGATGCAGCAGATGTCACATGGGTTCGCACAACATTTGATTCAGCAGTAACACCAGGAGAAAAGAACTTTGACTTTAACTTGCAGCAATTCTCTATTACAGAAGAGCGCAAGAATGCAGTCGATTTCTCATCTGCCTACTACACAGCGCCACAAGCAATCGTTTCATTTAAGGGAAGCAAGATCGAAGGAAAGACAACTCTTGCGGAGCTAAAGAGCGCAAAACTTGGCGCAGCTGTTGGAACAACATCACTAGATGCAATTGAAAATCAAATTGGTTCAACACCACAGGTATTTAATGACAATGCAGCTGGTGTTTCAGCGCTAAAGAACAAGCAGATCGATGGTCTAGTAGTAGATCTACCAACTGCTTTCTATCTATCAGCTGTTGAAGTTCCTAACGGTCTAATCGTTGGTCAGCTGCCATCAACTGGTGCAGGAGATCAGTTCGGCCTCTTGCTAACTAAGGGCAGCTCATTAACTTCATGTGTTTCTGGAGCAGTTGATGCAATCACCGCCGATGGAACATTGGCAGCAATTACAGATCAGTGGTTGGCAACAGATGCCGGCGCTCCTGTGTTGAAGCCGTAATAGAAACTAAGAAGTAAACACGGTAGTTTGGCGACCATGTCAGAGAAGCAAAGCTCTGCGTGGTCGCCAAGCCCGCGTGAATTAGAA
>Ga0315903_10001782_pt1 | contig 32608 bp, 31 predicted proteins | sample LakEriMetagenome_7_FD_203524 | JGI IMG/M metagenome (GOLD analysis project Ga0315903, IMG submission 203524) | Freshwater fungal communities from buoy surface, Lake Erie, Ohio, United States - Buoy 2 MA119 | ecosystem: Environmental > Aquatic > Freshwater > Lake | place: USA: Lake Erie, Ohio...
CCAATATTCCTTTTATATCAACACATCAATATCCATTGGATGTGGTAACCGAAATATTGGATACACCTCCACATCCTTTTTATAATGAAATAAAAAAAGCAAATGGTAATCCTGAAAAATTTGTTTTATTGGTTGAGGAATTTATGAAAAATTATGAAACTAATAGACAAATGTGTATTGACTGGAGTAATATTACACATACTAAATTGATGAGTTTTATTAATAATGAAAATTCATTTTTGAAAAAGCTTCTCAATAATAATCTTATTATAAATGAAAATCCTACATACAAAAACATTATATAATATGGAAAAAATATCGTTTGATAATTCTACCTATATTTGGAAGACAAAATTAAATATGTTAGATAATAAAGAAAATTTATTAAAAAAATTTTATGAAATCGAAGAGTTTTATAATAAATTCAAAGACATCGATGCATTTCCATACGATAATGGTATGGATAATAAATTAGACGAAATTATGAATAAAAGTGTGGAAATTTGTGAGTCACTATATACCGAAACTAACAATATATATAATAAATTTTATACAGACGCATGGATAAATGTGGTACGTTCAAAAAAACCAGTACAACCAAGTTTTGTAACAGAAGATAATGATGTGTATCACCTTTCAGAGGGAAATAATAAATACCATACTCACATCGAAATTAAAAAAAGACAAAAAAGTTTTTTCCCACATTATACATGGGTTTATTATATACAAATGCCTGATATTATTGAGGGAGATGATGGTGTCTTATATATCAAAGGAGAAAATGATAAAGAATATTGGATTAGACCTGAAGAAGATGATTTGATAATAATGGAAGGTTCACTTCCTCATGCCCCTAATAATGCTCCGAAATCAAACATAGATAGAATAGTATTTGCAGGAAATATTGGATTTGAACTTACGAAAACGTCTAAAAGCATACTATGAAAGAATTGAAATTTGGCCCCCCTTTATTGATTACTAATATTTCTGAAAATTTAAGAACAGATTTATTATTAGAAGGTGTAAAGCAAAAAGATGATGCTAGGTCAAAACTAGTTGGTCATATCGAAAACGAAAAAATGTATTCTGAATTATTAAAAAATAAATTTGAATCGGATATATTGATAAAAATTGAAGAATATATTGAATGGATTAAAATTGAAAGGAGTATTAAGCATACAAACTATAAAACAAGATTAAATGGTTTATGGATTAATAGACAAAAATCAGGTGAACATAATCCACCACACAGACATTTTAACGGAACAATATCATTTGTGATATATTTAGACTTTCCAGAAGAAATAAAAAATGAACAGCCATTTAGTGAAGTATCATGTCGACCAGGTACAATATCTTTTCTATATGGAAATAATACACAATTAGATGTAACACATCAAACCGAATTGGTAAATAAGCTATTATCACCGCAAGCTATGATTCAACATATGCCTACAAAGGGAGAAATGATTATATTTCCATCATATTTAATCCATTATGTATCTCCATTTTATACAAAGGGGGTCGAAAGAATTTCTGTTTCTGGTAATATTAGTGTGATACAGACTGAAATAAAATCAATAATTTGAATGTTAATAGAAAATAAATTTATCTATCTATCATTACCTCGTTGTGCTTCTTCTTCATTTTTATCATCTTGTATGAACCAAAATCTGAAGGTACAACATTTTAATAAAGGATATGATATTGAAACTCAAAATAAAAAATATAATGTAGATATTACTAAAGTGGATTACACCCATTTTGAAATTTTCCCGTTCGACCATGGACATGAACCGATAACTGAGTTACGAGATAAATTCGGGGATTCTTACGATGTTATTTCTGTCAAAAGAAATAAGTATGAAAGATTTATTTCATTATGGGGGCACTTTTTGAATGTGTTATATCTTACAAATGATACTGATATATTTGAGAAATGTTTAAATCTAACTATGAATGATATTTTTTTTTACAAAACCAATGATTTACAAACATCCGATTCGATTAAAGAAAAGATTGAAATTTTTGTAAATACCTTGAATTTGGATAAAATTACACAGGACGCAAAGGAAATATTACATACTTTAATGACACCATATTCAGTATGGCATCACCATAGTCCCGATATAATATGGTTTGATTTTGATGAATTAGATAAATTAGAAAAGTGGGTGTCAAATAAATTAGATAAGGATTTCAAATTAATTAAATTAAATAGTAGTAAATATTTTCAATCAAGTTTGATACTCAACGATGAATTTAAAGAAAAATATGATTCTATCTATTTCCCATATGATGAGATTAAAAATCTTAGAACACTTTTTTGAATATAATTATGTTAGTAGAAAATAAGTTTATTTATATATCATTACCTAGATGTGCTTCAACTGCATTTATGGCATCATGTGTGAAACAAAATTTAGACATGAAACACTACAATAGTATTTATAACATAAAAAATCAACTTGTTGATATAAATAATCGACTAACTAACAATGAATATGATAGTGAAAATCTAACAGACTTTGATGGAAAATTTGCTCATGCTCATGAATCAATACGCCTATTGAAAGAAAAATTTGGTTATTATTATGATGTCATATCTGTCAGAAGAAACAAATATGAAAGATTTATATCTTTGTGGAAACATGTATTGAAAAAGTTTTATGAGTATGATTTGAATGCGTTTAATAAATTATCCAAATTTACTATGGATGAAATATTATCGTATGAGACATCTGATTTGCGATCAGAAGAAACTATAAATGAATTTGTTGAGATTTTTATAAAAAAAAATAAGTTGAATGTTGATAAAAAAACTAAAACTATGTTGAAAATTTTAATAACCCCATACTCAAACTGGCACAATCATGATTCAAATATAATATGGTTTGATTTTAATCAATTAGATAAATTAGAAGAATGGGTATCAAACAAATTGAATATGAATTTCAAATTAATAAATTTGAATAGTAGTAATCACTTTGATTCAAAGTTAATTCTCAATGATGAATTCAAAGAAAAGTATGATTCTATTTATTTACCGTATGATGAAATAAAAAGTGTAAAAACACTATTCTGATGAAACAGTACATCTTACATACAGATACTTTTATAAAAGAAGAATTAACTATACATCATATAGTAGATATCCAAAATTATATTTCCGATATTCAATCCCTAATCGATTCCTTTAATTCAGAATATAAATGGGATGGAATGTTTGATATAGATGAGTGTAAAAATAGAATCAATTCAGGTCAATATTTGTTTTTATTAAAACTAAACGATATCCCGATTGGATATGTTTGGTTTAAAGAAATTACGTCAAATACTTGTTTTGGATATAACCTTTATGTTACTAAACAAGTACAAAGACCCAAATATGCACCAACTTGGTTTTATAGAAAAGTTAGTGGTATTATGTTAGAAAAATACAATTCAATAGATGTTGAAATAGAAGATTGGAATGACGTTGTGTTTGAGTTAGTTGAAAGTATTGGATATAAAAAATATTATGAATAAGCTATGGACATTTGGGGATAGTAATACGGCAGGACATGGGTGTCATAAACATGATGAATATTATGAGAATTATTATAAATTTGGAGATAAAATTTGGCCAGAATGGTTGAGTGAAAAATTGAATGTCGAACTAAAAAATTTTGGGAAAAATGGTAGTTCAAACGATACTATTATTGACACAATAATTGAAAAATGGGAAGAAATAAAGGAGAATGATTATATCTTTATCGGTATGACTCATCCTCATCGTTTTGATGTTCCAATTGATAATCAATTCGAGTCAATATTTCATGACTTTGCAAAAAATAAAACCCTCCCACTGTCAATGGATGAATTTGAAACCATCATAAATTTTCAATATTATTTCGCAGATAATATTTTATATAAAGTTAGATACAGGAAAAGATTCGATTGGATAAAAAAACAATTAATCTCAAAAAAATGTAAAATAGTTATTTTGTGGGATGTACAGATTGACTTGAAAAACTTTGAAACTATAAATGATGCTACAAATGGAGAAATAGTAGATTATCATCTTTCATTCAAGTCCCACAAATTGTTATCAAATATTTTTTATAAAAAATATTTCGAAAAGTGTTTGATATGAATGAATTGGGAAAAATATTAATAAATATTGGTTATGATGACATCACAGAACCAAACTTGAATAAATATAACATTGAACCTGAGTGGAATTTAAAAAATAAGACAAATATCACAACTTTGTTGGACAACACTTTAGGAAATTTTAAAGAAAATAGTGTGGATTTTTTTATAAAAAAGAATTCAAATTTTATTTATCCAATAATTTTATTTGATAACAAATTATTTCACGAAAATGAAACTATAGATTTAAATGAAAAGGTTCAACTATCAATTAAGTTAAAAAAATGTAAAATTGTTTTTGTTTATGTTTTGGAAGGATATTTTAATAAATTGTGTGTGAATTGGGTAAATCAGTTCTGTCTAAAATATAATTTTTCTAAGGAAGACGTTATTGTAATCACGGCTAATCTGATTGAATTTTCAAATAATAATTTTACCGTGATTAATTACAATTATTTTGGTAATCATATCAATTTTTTAAATCTATCAAAATTAAACACAGTAGGTGTCGAATTCTATACAAATCAATACAATAAGTTTTTAAATAATACTTTTGAATTTCATTTTCTATGTTTTAATGGTATTCCTCGTGAAAACAGAATTTTAATGTTCAATGAACTGAATTACAATGAAAATTTTAGGAACAAATCGATTACAACTCTTAGAGGAATTGATAAAAATTATTATTACGATGTAAAGAATTGGGATAATCAAAAAATAGGAGGGGGAGCACGACTAAATGTAGATGCTCACAAAAAAAGTTTTTTAAATATAGTTACAGAGACTATGTATAATACTGAATCAATTTTTATATCAGAAAAAACATATAAACCCATATATTTGTGTCAACCTTTTATTGTTTTTGGGAATCCACTCACTTTAAAAAAGTTGCACCACTTAGGGTATAGAACATTTTGTGATTGGTGGGATGAAAGTTATGATTGTGAAATTGATTTTAGAGAAAGATTTAATAAAATTGTTATTGAAATGGAAAAAATTTCAAAAATAAGTCTGAATGAATTGGAACGATTAAAAAAAGAAATGCACCCTGTTTTAATTCACAATTACTTGAATTTTTTTAGAATCAATGAAATTGAAAATTTATTCAAATTAATTCAATGTGGTTTGAATAATCAGACTGTGATTTAATGAAACCGCGATTAGTGATTGTAGATGAATGGGTCTCTTTTCTTCAACTCTTCGATTTTTTTCTTTAATTCTTTTTTCCTTTTGTGGTCTTTAATTTTTTTCAAAAACCAATCTATAATTTTTTTCATAGTATTTTGTGTATTATATAATTATCTAAAACTAATAAGTCCAAATCGGTCTCCTTGAAAGTTTCTATCGCATCACATGGAGAAAGCACCATCGTTTTATCTTTAACATTGAAAGATGTATTCAATATAATTGGATACCCACTTAATTTTTCGAATTCAATAAGTAGGTCATGAATAATAGAATTTTCATATACAGTCTGAATTCTCGAAGTTCCATCCACATGAACAACCGCAGATAATTTATCCGCATATTCTTCTCTTACTTTAACAATTTGATTCATGTATGGTACATCATCAGTCGCATAAAAAAACTTATTTTGTTTCTCTTTAATAACCATAGGGGCAAAAGGTCGAAATCCCTCTCTTTTTTTAATTAATCTATTAATCCTTGATTTCATATCGGATACAGTAGGGTCAGCTAAAATAGATCTGTGTCCCAATGCCCTCGCACCGAACTCAATTTTATCCCTGTACCATCCAATTACTTTTCCTTCATAAATTTGTTGAGCAACATATTTTAGTAATCTATTGTAATCATGAATTTCTATAAAATTCAAATTTTTGATGTGCCCCAAATAAAATTCAACATCGTACTTCGGTCCTAAAAAAGGGTTTTGGGTGACTCTTTTTTTCAACTTTTTATTTTGTACTAAGTAATGAATACAAGCCCCAACACAAGAACCAGCGTCTGATGGAGCAACTGGTATCCAAATTTTTTCGAAATGAGAGTTGGATACTATCTTTCCATTCGCAGTTCCATTGTATGCCGACCCTCCACCTAAACAAAGGTTATTGCTCCCGAGGTTTTTTAATTCTTTGATAATATCAAATAAAACTTCTTCGTACCTTAATTGAACCGCCGCCGCTAAATTTTGATGAGTTGCGGTAATTTCTTCTTCTGTTAATCTTGGCGAAACACCCAAATGTTCTATTAGTTTTTCGTTGAACATTAATTTTTCTGACTTATCCCAACAAAAAACATTCATATCACAGATTATTTCACCATCTTCGAATTCTATTAAACATCTAACTTTTTCAATATATTCTTGAGGATTTCCGTAAGATGCCAACCCCATAAGTTTATATTCTCCCTCATTTGGTTTGAATCCCAAAAAAGAAGTCATTGTTGAATAATATAAACCTAATGAGTGTGGATATTTCCCTAAATCATGATATTCAATACCGTCATCATCGGCTAATCCGAAAGATAATGTATCAATTTCTCCAACACCATCGATTGACAAACATATCGCCCTTTCAAAATTCGATGTAAAAAAAGAATAATACTGATGAGCCAAATGGTGGTCAGAATAAAAAACTCTACCTTTGAATGGTTTTAAATGTTTCTCAACATCTGATTTGTTTTTCAAGATTTTGACTAAAGACTTCAAAGAATATTTCGGAGATGTGAAAAAGTTTTTTTTAACATTTTTCAATACTCTTTTCAATTTAATATTCAGGTCTTCATAATAACAAACCATTTCAATATCATCATAGCCGATATTATAATGGTTGAAAATATACTCAATTGTATTTGATGGGAAAGAACTATCATGTTTGATACCCGTAAATTTTTCTTCTTCACAAGCAAAGACTAATTCTCCGTTTTTGAATAAACAAGCCGAGGAATCATGGTAAAATGATGATACTCCAAGAATATAACTCATTGAAAATTAATTAAACTTTGGAAAAAGTTATGGTCTCTTTTATCATCGTATAAATTTGTAACTATTTCTTTGTTATGTTTAAATCTCTTTCTTGAACTTTGATAAAATCCATGTAATTGGTCTTTTTTCTTATATACTCTCAAAATCTCGTCGATTATCATTTTCATTCTTTTCTGTGGATTTGGTTCATTATCATAACTCAAATCAAAAAAATCTTCAAAAAAATCAAAACCATAAAGTTCTTTAGTTTTTTTGATGTGTTGATGTGTAGCAACAATTAATGGAAACTGGGAGTAGTAAAATGGAATTAATGTTTTTTCTGTAATATGAATGATATTATTTTTTTCAAATTGTGATTCATTAACGATATTAATGTATGAGTGTTTGTATGGATTTTTTTCAAACATTGTATTCCAATCTTGCCCTCCATTCGGAGTATCAACGTCATAATCTTCAAATTCACTTTTCTTGATGTCTATGTTTTTGAAAAAATTCAAGCTTTCTTTCGTTTCATCAATATAATCACGGTCGAAAACATTCGTTAGTATGTCAGGAATTATATCACCATTTTCAAATTTCATGGCCGCTAATCGATTACCACGTAAAAAAGACCAATCGGTATCATCCAATAAATTATGATGTTTTAGCGCTGTTAAAATACCAAGTCTATGCATAGTCAAATTTCTATTATAACACATAAACGTTTTTTGTTTATTGTTATTATAAGGATAATTATCACAAAAATTTACAATGTTTCTTGATATAACCAACTGAAGTCTATTTGAGACATGAACATTTATTTTTGAGTCAATTTCATTTTTTAATTCTGGTAACATCTGATTACCATTAATGATAAAAACTTGCTCCGTTGGTATTCCAATCATTTTCGATTGATAGTCCGCAACTTTAATAACATATTCCATGTCACATTCATGTTCTGTTAAAAAAATTACTTTAAAATTTTTATTATTTAATAACATACCTATCATTTTTTCTGAAATTGGCAAACTTCTATTTTCTAAAATATATTGAGATAGGTAATAGTTCACGTGTACTAAATGATAAAAATTTTCATCTTTTCTTTCCGATATTTCATTTATTTCACATATCTTATAATTTTCAATTTCATACCAACCTGAACCCATAAAATCTTGAATAATATTTTTATTAGTATTTTCACTTGATTCATCGACTACAAGGTTCAAAATTGTTTTATTATGATACAATTCGGGGTACTCATTTATAATATAAACACCAACATTGTCTTTAGCAAATTGGTAATGTAATTTTAACTCATCTATGGATTTACAATCGAAAATTTTCACATGTTTACACAAAGATCTAAATTCTTCTATGTAATTAGCCTTGTGTTGGTGTCCTGGATCTAATGGAGTATCGGAACCCTTACCAACTCTAATTATAATGTGAACCTTTTCATCAGTCATCAATTCATATTTATCTACATGATTCACTAACTGATTGGTAGCAGATATTAAAAAATCCCATCTCGGATAAAATGTTATGACTCTTTTACCTGTCATCGCTAAACCTAAACTCATACCCATTTGAGTTTCTTCCATTACGGGCACCTCTATCATCTTTTCTTTTGGTATTCCATCAAGTGTTGTACTCATGGGATTGCCTTTGTAGACTACTTGCTGACCAATGAAAACGGTGTTGTCGTCTTTCGATAAGTCAGTCATAATTTCAGTAAGTGTTTCTTTATATGTCATATTCATTAAATTAAAATACAATCCATTTACCTGTTCCATAGTGTGGGTATTTGGATTTGTATTGATACCAAATTACGTCATCAGGTATTTCTCTTTTTTTATTATTCCAAGTCGCTTCTGTTGGTGTGTAAGTTGACACCCCATTATCTTCAATCACAAAATAAAGTGGTAAACCAAAATTCCTTGCATACTTATGGGTTTCATAAAAAATTCCACTTTCGAAGCTCATATCTCCAACGAATACCCACACATTTTCATTTTTATTACTTCTCTTGATACTCATAGCAACTCCCAATGCAATGGAAAGTGTCCCCCCCACAATTGCAGAAGAATAAAACTTTTCTTTCAAATTACAAATTGTAATTGATTTACCTTGTAATATTTGGTCTTCCAACCAAACAGGAGAAATCCCTTTTATTAGAGCATGATAATGGGACCTCCAAGTAGAAAACACCCAATCAGAAGGGTCAATTCTCTTGGATATTTCAAGTAATTGTTCTTCGTTGCCATTAGATAGATGTATTGGTCCTCTGATTTTGCCAGCCTCCCAATGATTGACTATCAAATCTTCGAAATTAATTAAATCTTGTGAGAGTAAATTTTGTTCTTTTACTATCGGAAAGCGTTCTAAATTTTTAATCATTTGTCTTTCATTTGAAGTATCGGGTTATTTGACGGCCACTCTATATTCCATTTTGGGTCGTCCCATTTTGCAACTCTTTGGTTTATTGAATCGACATACTCTCCTTTATAAAACATATTGTAATGAAACACACAATCAGTTAATGCGTAGTGTCCGTTTGCGAAACCTGGAGGAACTAAAACTTGGTCTCTATTTTTTTCTGAAATTAAAAACCAATCCCATTTTCCATAGTTAGGTGAATCCCCCCTCATGTCCAACACAACTAAATATATGTCACCGACTAACGCTTGTACTAGTTTCCATGTTTTATCATCGTAATGTAAACCCCTTAAAGTTCCTTTGTATGATTTTGAGAATCTCCCGTGAATTGAAAGTTCGTTTTTATCGTAATGAATTTGACTCATAACAGGATGGTCCTCAGAATGATAAGTTGTAAAAATTTCTCCCCTAAATTCTCTGAATATAGATGGAGTATAGACAGGAACTTCATATCCAAAAATTTTAGATGGTCTTACGTCAAAATCGTTCCATTTTTTTTCATTCATAAATTCTATTTTTTTTTCATTCATAAATCCCAATATTTTTTTCTAATTTCATACACATCAAATGGTTCTCTTTTCATTTGTCCACCTTGTCTCATATTGGAACCAACTGTTTTATAACTCATTACTATCGATCTTCTATAATTTGAACTTGTGTTTTCTTCAGATCCATGAACTAAATGGTCATGAGCAAACAAAACATCACCTGATTTACACTCATGATATATTTTATTGAAATTATGATTTGTTGGCATCACACAACCTTTTCCTCTTTCATTTTTCCAAAAAATTGAATTTGTTTTGATTCGTTCCTCATCAATTTCAATTGGTAATAAAGGTAGAAAATGAGATGATTCATATGACCATATGCATCCATTGGATTGGCTAGTATCGTCCAAACAGAAAATTACGTTTATCGAATTTCCCCAACCTGATTCAATATAAAACCCATCTTGATGAGCATCTCTTCCCGCCTCTCCTGGTGGTTTGAAGTATGCTTGACTTTGTATCCCTTCAACTTTTCCATTCAAAATGATTTCTAAAATTTCAATCAACTTAGGGAGACCAAAATATTTCAAAATCAACTCAGATTCTCTATGTGGGTGTGAATATATTCCATATTCTCCCCATGAAGAATCTTTTTTATTCCTTGCAATTCTTAAATTATTCAATTCATCATTTATCACAGAAACATCATTTTGTGATAATAAATTTCTGACAAAGTAACCTTTATATTTCCAATCAAAAATTTCTTTTTCGTTTAACATATTTTTTTTATTCCCAACTAATCCCCCAATCTTTGAATTCTGAAGCCAAACAATCTGTCTTATAATCTTTTCTTCCTCCTACAATTTCTTGGATTTTATTTTTTGCAGTGTTTCTCACACCATTTAATCCGTGTGTCAACTCTAAATTGATATTTTCTGATTTACCATACTTTCTATAATTGGACTCGTTATGCCAAATATGTAGATTTGTTTGAGCTAAAACAACGATTGCTCTAACAGTGTCAGCATTTATTATTTCATCAGAATTTTTCAATATTATATCAATATCATGTTTAATATCTCTTATTTCTTGAGCATATTCTTCTTTGTGCTCAGGTATGAATTGTTCTTTCAATTGTGATATACTTAATCTATCAATCAACTCGGCTAAAGTGGGTAAGTACTTACGTTCTGTCATTATTATCTATTTAAGAATTTACGACCTTTATTTATTTTGTATCTCCAATAATCCAAAAGGTCGTCCATTGTTTTATTGAAAGGGATTTTAGGTTCCCATCCTGTTATATTTTTAAATTTTGTAGTATCAGGTACTTGCAAATCTGCGTCGATTGGTCTTAATCTTGATGAATCGGTAATAACTTCAATATTTTTTACCGTAGATTTTGATAATAAATAATTAAGAGTGTCCCCGACTTTACAGGTATAGGTGCCTCCGATATTATAGTACGCTCCTGGTGAAGGATTGATATTCAATAACATCCAATATGCCCTCACAGCATCTCTAACATCAGCATAGGTTCTTAATGAATTTAAATTTCCAACCATAATTTTCGGTTCTTGTTGACCGTACTCAATCATTGCAATTTGTTTTGCAAATGACGATTCGTGAAAAACGTCTCCTCTTCTCGGTCCTGTATGTGTAAACATTCTGGTCGTCATCACCATCATATTGTACGCCTCTCCGTAGTATCTACCAATCAAATCAGTACCAACCTTGGATATTGCGTAAGGAGAGGCGGGATGTAATGAACATTCTTCATTTATTGGTAACTTATCTTTCGAAACTCTTCCGAAAATTTCACTTGATGCACAAACGTGGACATAAGCGCTTCTGTATGATGATTTTCTAAGTGCTTCCAACAAATTAGCAGTCCCTAGTATATTTGTCTGTAATGTTTCTAATGGTGAATCAAAACTCGTCAGGGGATATGATTGTCCTCCTAAATGAAAGACATAGTCAGGTTTAGATATTTCTATCGCATTAAAGATTGACGCATAATCATTCAAATCACCATAAATTAACTCAATTTTTTCTTTTTTATTTATAATGTCAGTAAGGTGTTCAATATTATCCATAGATTCATTCCATCTACAGAAACCATAGATTTTTATTGTAGGTTTTTCTAACAAAAAATCTAACATATGGGACCCAACCATACCCAATACACCTGTTATTAATACGTTCATATTGTAAATTTTTTATACAAATATTCTGAAAACAATCCGTTCATTCTATAACTCCAATGTATGTCATTTTCCGAACCAGCATTTCCATTCGATTTATAAAATACATCCTTATGAGTTTCCCATTCACCGATGTTTTTTGTTAAATCATATTTGTCCTCAATAATATAAGATTTATTATCCATATAATCCCAAGAAAATATAAATTTTTTCCCTAAGGTCAAATTATAAAGTGACTCAATAATTTCAATTTGATTCAATTGATTTGCTTTGGAGGCGTTTATAATTTCTTGCGTGGTTAATTTTTTTTCAAATTTTTTCCAGTCATATTGATTCCCAAAAGTTTCAATTTCAGTAGTCACGTTATTATAAGATGCTGTCCCAACAAATCGATTTACATATTTTATTTTTCCTTTTTCAAACAAAAGGTAATCTTTTTCAGATAATGGCAATCGGGTTCTTTTAAAGTAAGGGATACAAATAATTAAATAATCTTCGACTGTAATAGATGACAATATTTTAATCCAATTATCGATGATTGTTTGGACATCTCTACTTGGCTCTCCGTCACATATTAGATTAGTATTTAATCTTTCAGATAATTCATATGCCCAAAAACATTTATTTTGATTTAACGTTGGTTTAACGTAAAAACTATCTCTGCAAAAACTATCTCCAATTACAAATAGATTATTTTCCATTTCCAATATACCAATCGATGGTTTCTTTAATACCTTGTTCAAAGGTATATTTCGGCATAAAACCTAATTCATTTTGTATTCTGTCAATGTCGACCGCTCTAAAAGGAATTGTTGTTGGTTTTGAATCGTCCCAATTAATTTCAGGAGTTTTACCTGTAATTTTTAATATACTATTTAGTATTTCTCCTATAGTTATTCCTCCTCCATACCCTAAATTATAAGGTCTCATTGATTTCCCTTTTTCTAAAATTAATAACGACCCCTCGACAACATCCTTGACATACAAAAAATCTCTTACAACATCAGGACTACCCCAAGCAGTAAATGGATTTTCGTTACTAAGTATTCTTTTTATCAAAGCTGGCACTACATGACAAGTTTTCAAATCAAAATTATCGTGAGGTCCAAAAATTGCAGTACACCTTGCTAGCGAAATTTCTAAGTCCGAAAATTTAGAAACATGTTCCATCAGTTTCTCTCTATATCTCCTCATCCATCCATAACCAAAATATGACTTGTAAGGTTCATCATTCCAATATTCGTCTTCGGTCAAAGGTTTTCTTATATCTGGATATCCTGTTGAACTATTCAAGTCCAAAAATCTTTTTACTTTATTTATAGCGCAAGCCTCTAATACATTACCAATGAGATTCAATTGTTTCAGTGATATTTGAACATCTGTTGGGACTGACGATGGATGTGCAACTTCTCCCGCACAATGAATAACATAATCAGCTCCTTTAGTCAGCACAATACAATCTTCCAATTTCATTAAGTCAATATTTCCTAAAACATTGATATCATCATGTATATACTGTAATTCATTCTTATGCACGTGGGTAACTACATGTGCCCCTATCTCAACAAGTTTCATCAAAAAATGGGTTCCAATGAAACCCGATCCTCCAGTCACTACAACTTTTTTACCTTTGAAAAAATCTTCCATATTAATGATTTACAAAAGGATTGTATCGTTTATCTAAAATTTCTTTATTATTTAAAAACCATTCTGTAGTTTTTTTCACTCCTTGTTCCAAAGAAGTATGACTTTCGAATCCATAATTTTTCAGTTTATTCATACTCATTAATCGTTGTTTATCTCCGCTATGGGCATCGGGAAACCATTTCACCTCAACATTTTTTCCTGAGTGTTTAATTACAATCTCAACTAATTCTTTGATTGTATTCCCCGTTCCAGAACCTAAATTTACAGGTTCCGTGATTTTATTTTCAACAATAAAAATCATACCCTCAGCCACATCTTCAGCATAAATAAAATCTCGGATTGGTGTTCCGTCTCCAAAAACCTCCAAAACATCGTTCTCTTGAGCTTTTCTTATTAACGAAGGTACAACCATGGCATTTGCAGGATTAAAGTTGTCATACGGTCCATAAACGTTTGCAGGTCTTACTATTGATATCCTATCCCACCCATATTGTTTTTTGTATGTTTCAGTTTGCAGTTCCCCTATTCTTTTTGCCCAACCAGCATAAATGTCGTTCGGAGAAGGAAATGTCCCCCAAACACTTTCCTCATAGAAAATTTCTTGGGGGGCATAAACTCCAACGGAACTAGTAAACATATACCATTTAACATCTGATTCGAAAGCCGCTTGAGTCATGTTTGTGTTGAACTGTAACATTGGGACCATAAAATCGACAGGTTGATTCATGCACATAATTGGAGACCCTTTTACGCCAGCCAAGTGAAAAACATAATCTTTCCCCTTACAAACTTCCAAACAATTGGTAAAAATTCTTAAATCTGATTTCAAAAACTCTACATTATCAGGTAAATCAGTCGGTTCTGTCAAATCCGCAATCGAAACGATTGCGCCCTTTTTTAATAAAATATTTACAAGTGACCTACCAATCATACCCGATCCACCAGTTACTAACACTTTTTGATTCTTAAACATCATTCAATCTTTTTGTTAAGTTTATAATTTGTTCATCGGTTAAATCTGTATGGTTCCCAATGTATAATGAATAGTTGTGTATGTAATTCACATTATTTAATTCCCCGACAACACGATAATTACACTTCTCTAAATAAGGCTGTAAAACTTGATTTCCACCACCCGACGTTCCCAACCTATACTCAACCCCCTCGAAAAACAAAATGTCACAGACACTATCATAATCATCATTTACGTGAAATCTATCTTTGTAATTCTCTTTAATAATAAGTGGTAACGCAAAATTACTATTACCTTCCAAATCGAATTCTGTAATGAATTTATCTTTATTCAGATTTTTTAACCAAACATTCAAATTATGTCTCCTTTTCTCGACATTATAATCAATTCTTTTCATTTGCTCAATGCCCAACACAGCATTCATTTCTGTACTCCTCATATTGAATCCAGGAACAACAAAAGTGAAAAGTGGATTTAATTTTGGGTATTCTTTTCGGTAATGAAGTTGAGTTTCTTCGGAAACTTCCCTTGTCATCCCATGGGAACGAAAAAGTTTTGCTAATTCATTAATTTTTTCATTGTTTGTTGAAATCATCCCCCCTTCTACAGTTGTTATGTGGTGTCCAAAGAAAAAAGAAAATATAGAAATATCACCGAATGATCCAACCTTCTTTCCATCATAAATGGCTCCATGCGATTCACAACAGTCTTCTATTAGAATAATGTTTTTTTCTTTTGTAATTTTGAGTAATTCATCATCAATCGCATTAAACCCCAAACAATGTACAATTACAATAGCTTTAGTATCATCGGTAATAGCCTTTTTGATATTTTCAGTTGTGATTGATAAGTTTTTAAGGGATATATCAACAAAAACAGGTTTCATACCAAGTTGAACTATTGATGAAACATCCGATACCCATCCAAGGGGAGGTACAATAACTTCACCAATTCCTAAGAGTTCTTTAACTATTGCAATTGAAATGTAGTTTCCTGATGATCCAGAATTGACCATAGTAGAACTTCTTACCCCTAACCATTTAGACCAAATTTTTTCGAATTCTTTAACCTTTTGGCCATTGGTTAACCTTTGATTCGAAAGTAAAAACTCACTCAATGCCTCTCTATCAGAGATAGAAATGTTGTCATTTATCAAAGGCCATCTGTAATTTGTGTTCATAATTATAATATATTAAAAATATTTGGGTTTCAAAGGTTTTGCATTGATTTATTTAACATCAAATCCAATAAGTATGGTGAAACATTGATTGGATTGTGTACTCCAAATGAATTAGGATGGAATAATGTTTCTGTACTAAATCTCATGGCAGTTTCGATATCAGGTAAATTATATTTATCTAAGAATTTGACAAAAAAAATATCTTCCCATCTAGGTTCAAACCCATGGTAATTTTTTGATATTTCTAACATTACACTTTTGGTTCTCAACGACAAACCTCCATTACCTATAAATTTATTTTCTTTCGGTTTTGACCATGGAGCGCCAATGAAATCATATCCCAAAAATTCATCAACTCCGAACCGTAATAAAAGAGTATCCAATTGGAATGTAAGTATTTTCTCTCCCTCAACAAGTGACCAAAATTTGTTTGATTTTATATATTGGTTATATTCAATTTTGGTAAAATCTTTAACCCCTGTATTGACATACTTTACATTTTCGATTTCTTTTAATACATCATAAATAAATTCTTCGTTATCTATTCCATGAAAAACTTGTAACCCCCACTTTATTTCAGAATCACTTTCATTTAGAAAATACAAATGATTTTTAATTGTTGATAACATTTTGGGGTCTATCCTTGGTTCAACTATAACCGCACAGTAGTTTGTTTTTACTGGTAATATAGGATTATATTCTCCAATTTTTTCTATAAAATTATTAAGATACTGTTCGATTAAATAATGTTGTGCAATCATATTTTATTTATAATATTATCGTATATGTATTGCCCTATTAATTTATATCCAAGAAAATTTGGATGATAATCTCCTTCATAAAAATTTTTTTTGTCATTCCATACTAATCTACTATTGTGTTCCCATACGGAAATATTATTATCTAATTCATATTGTTTAAGTACGTCAGAAACAGTTCCATCTGGATTAATGAAAAAGGGTGGTAATTCGTTTGTGTTTATTTCTTTTTCATGTTTGAATGTTGGGAAAAATGAATTGAAGTAAAAATGTTTAAATCCACTAAGTATATTTTCGATTTTATTATAAACCTCGATGACTGTATAAGTGTCTCCTGAATACCTATATGGGTAAGAAAACATGACAATTATTATGTCTGTTTTCTCAATAAAATTATTTTTTATTGAATTATCTATTTCACGAAAAATATATTCATTCCCATAACCACAAACTCCCATATTCACATATTCAATTTCCCCCAATTTATTTGCAACCCATCTTGGCCAAGAATTTTGGTTTCTGAGTTTTTCAATAAAGGTCGGTGGATTTGCGATTTCTTTGTATTCAATAATGTTTTCAATTCCATGGCCCGCAGTCCAACTGTCTCCGAAGCAAATTAATCTCATGACATTATCGTTTTGAAAAAATCGTAATCATCAGTGTTATTTTTGATTTCACTAATAATTTTCTGATTATTAATTAATCTATGAGTGTTTTGTTTGTAGAAGTTTATAACATTTTCCTTTTCATTTTTCAATCTGATTACTTCATCAATAATCATAGTTATCCTATTGGCAATTGACTTCTGATTATCATAATCATGATTGATTAAGTCATCGTAAAAATCAAAACCGTACTTATCTTTCATGTATTTCACATGATTTTGAGTACCAACAATTAAGGGTAAGTTAAAATATGCAAATGGTCTGAAAGATTTTTCACTCACGTGTATAACGTTAAAATCGTCTCTGAATTGAGATTCTGTTACAATGTTAATATATGAATTCATATATGAAAAACTGTCTTCGGGAATTAATAACCCCCCTGATTCCATTGCAGCATCTCCTAATTCAGGAAACTCACTTTTGTCAAAAATAATTTCACCACTCTCATTAAAATATTTTTTATTCGCTTCATAATCACTTTCTTTCACTTTGATAGAAAAAAGTTTTTTTATTTCATTTTTACAACTTTCGACAACATGTTTTGGTAATACTTCCTCTAACCAAACGTAATCATCAGGGGGGCGAACTTGGCCAGTCACCAAAGACCAATTAACATCATCAATCAAACCTTTTTTGTGTAATAATGCTAATGTAGCATATCTGTGAGGTTTCGAAGATTTATTGTGGCATATGAATAATTTCCCAGTTTTTTCAGTTATTAAAGGTGGCTTCAAATCGGAAAAAATACTGGTACTTGTAATTGGAATTAATTGTAACTGATTGAATCGAACATTCCCGTTGTATTTGAAATTATAATTTTCAAAATTTCCATTGTTATTCAATAACATAAACTGGTTATCATTCAAATGATTTTTACTAATGTAGTTTTTTAATTCCAAATATCCCAACTCGTCATCACTTTCATGTTCTGTCAGAAAAACAATTGTAAAATTTTTACAACTTCTTAGACAATCCAATACCTGTTCAGAAAATAACAGATTTCTTTCTTTGAACATTTGGTCTATTGACAACGAGGTTTTGATGAAAAAATAATAATCCAAATTTCTATTTTCATAAACATCGTTCAATTTGTTGAATGTTCTCGGGAGTGAGTGTCTCTCAAATTTTTTCATACTGTAATAGTATCTTTCATAAAAATCAAAGAAACCATCTTCGTATCTGAAACCATCGATACCAAAAAACTCGGAACAATTTGGTAATGGTTTATCCCCATCCCAATTTTCGAATACAAGTCTAATATTTTTATCCATTGCACATATTTTTTATAAAATTTTCGTCCTCTTTATTTTTCAAAATGTTAAATAATTTTGTTTTATTCAATTCCAATCTTTCTTTCAAGGTTGGATATCGTTTTTTTATTTCTGATTTCGAGTTATTTAATCTCTCTATTTCTGTGATAATCTTTTTCATTCTTGTCACATTGTCAACCTCATCATCGTACTCGTGATTGATGATATCTGAGAAAAAATCAAAATTATATTTTTCTTTCAATGATTTTACGTGGTGGTGTGTCGCACAAAATATCGGGAGTTGGTAGTAAAAAAAAGGTTTCAGGGATTTTTCCGTGATTTGCACGACATCTTCGTCAAAAAACAACGACTCGGAAACAATGTTGACATAAGAGTTTTCTTGGTCTTTTACAATCTCAGAAATATGACCAATGTATGGTAATCCATCGACTTCATTTTCGAAATCTGCATTTTTGAATTCGATGTTTTCGAAAAATGAAATGTCTTCTCTAATAAAATCAAAATCGTCCATATTCAAAATATTTTTGAATTCAACATAATTTGAAAAATCAAGATTTGTTTGTCCTTCTCGGTAAGACCAGTTGACATCATTTAATATTTCCGTTCTCTTTAAGTAAGATAGGAGAACTAAACGATGTTTTTTTTTCACATTATTCAAACAAATGAAGAACTTACCTGATTTATTAGTAACAAAATTTGAGGCAATATTTTTATTCTGAACTGAACAAACATATCCGATTGGTATTAATATATTCGAATGATAATTTATTTTTAATTTATTCTTTTCTATTTGTTTACTAGTCAAATGATTGTTATTGATAATATAAAACCTTTTTTCGTCAATTTTATTTTTTCCAATTATGTGTTTCAAAATCACAAAATCATCATTCAGATAACTTTCGTGTCCATCCAAAAATAAAATATTCAAGTTCTCACACTCTCGAAACAATTTTAAAATTGTATCCGAAAGAATCAATTTTGGAAACAATATCGAATCTAACCGTATACTAGTGTGTTCAATTATGTAGAAAAACTTTTTCGTAGGATTTTTATTTACATCATCTAATTTGAAATACTTCACATCCAGATTATATGTGTCAGAAAGATGTTCTCCAATTTTCAAGTTATATTCAGGAAATATGTTTTTTCCATTCGGAATAGGAAGTTCATCGACCCAATCATCAAACACTAAATTAAGTTCCTGTCTTAATTCTTGTATTTCCATAATGAATTACCTTTATCTCATTATTTTTATACTCTCTCCATGGATCTAATACAATAGAATTCTTTGTGAAATTAAAATCATGGTGTTTACCATAATGGCCCAATAAATAAACCGCATCAATTGGTGTTTCCAAATCGTAAGTTACGTTGATATCTTCTTGTTCAACATAATAACCAACCAAAATCGACGACGACCCATCAATGAAATCTACGTTCGGTTTGTACGATTTACCCAAAATTACTACAGGTAAATTATACTGATTAGAAAGTTGACATAACTTCAGAGCCATGTTTTTTGCTTGTTTTTCTCTAGCGGTCATGATTGAATCAAATAAATCATATCCCAAATTCAAATTTTCAGACAAAAACCTTAGTGCAATATTGTCTCTAGGATGACAACCTCCTCCGTCACCCATGCCTGCTTTCATGTAAGATGGCCCCAAAATTCTATGTGTGCTTCTTTTTAACGCATCAGTAATAACATCGACATTCATATTACCGTTTTTTTCAGCAACATCTTGAATCATGTTTACCAAAGCAACTTTGGTTGAAATAAACGTATTGTAAAATATCTTTATTGCTTCAGCTTCATCCCAAGTACCCACTTCATATCTTGTATCAGAACTAACAAATGTTTTGTAAAAATCTATTAACAATTTAGCGTCTCCCGTGGTGGTTCCGTCTTCTGTCCCGATAATAACCATTTCAGGATTTACCATATCCCACTTTACTGTTCCCATTGCAATCAAATACGGATTATATATGAACCTGAAATTATCACATAGAGAAATAAATTCTCTACGTATCGTACCAGGAAGAACGGTAGAAATCAAAACGACTAATTGATTTTTATTCGAATGTTTATTGATTTCACTGAGAACATTTTTAACTATAGAATAATCAAAATCTTTATTATCTAGATGTGATGTGGGGTATCTACCATCATAATCAATATGGTGTGGAGTTGGGACTGCAACGAAAATAATTTCTCTGTCTTTACAAACATTTTCTATAGAATCAACTGTGTCAAATTTGTCGGTATCGATTTTTTGAATATCATAACCAATGACATCATGATTGTATGACATTACTTCTGCGGCATCCTTACCTAACTTACCGATTCCTATGAATCCAATTTTCATATTATATTATACTTGATTTGATTTATTATTGATAGAATTTCTTTATAGTGATTCATATTATCTCCATTAAAAGTGTACTTTTGAGCAACCATTTGAATGTAGTTTATTCTATTATGTTCACAAACTCCTAACATTTCGTTCCTAATGTGTTTTAGTTCATCAACTGTTTTATTTTTGAACTTTTCAATTTCATCTACTATCATCAGTGATCTGACACTCATTTCTTCTTCGTTATCATAACTTTCATTAATCCATTTGTCAAAAGTTTTGAAACCGAACTCTTTCAATTTTTTTAATGTCCCTTTATTTCCTAAAACTATGAATGGATGACCACATGATATTGGTTTCCAGATTTTTTCAGATAAAAAGAGAGTGTATTTATCAGTCAAACTTTCAGTCACAACTGAAATAAATGTATCTTCGTAATCTTGAAGTGCAATTTCATTTGCCCAATTATATTCTAATCCTCTATCAATTTCAATTGGAGCTCTTTTTTGTAACTGAACAATCGGATGGTCGTCAGGTAAATTTTCGTTTAATGAAAATTGATTCAAACTTACCTTACCCAAATCTAATAAATTTTTTAATAATAAATTGGATAAAAAATGTATTCTGTGAGGTCTTACATTCCTATTGTATGATAAATAAAGAAACTTATCATCCCTTGGATTGAATGGAATCGGCTCTGTTCTTTCTCGCATCAAATGATAATTAACCCAATTATCAAAAATGGAAATTGGAATACAGTTGAAATCCATTCCTTTATTTTTCGCAATCTCGTCGATAATTAAATTACCGCTTAGTAAGAAAACTGATTTGGATGGTATGTCTAATTCTTTTATCCAAGAATTCAATATTTCCAAATCATTATTATTTTCACACCCAATGTACCCTTCTAACCCATTCACCAAAACTAGTTTACATTTTCCAAGTTTGATATCTTTAATATATTTTTCGGAAATACATTTGAATCCAATTTTTTCATTTCTAGTAAAAAAGTTGGGGTCAAAGACATTTATTAAATAGATGTAATTTTTATCATTTATTTCTCCCTCTTGTTTGAATTCTGCAAATTCTTCATAGAAATTGGGGGCAACTTGGTCTTTATATGTACCATAACCAAAAAGTTTAAAATTACTGTTTACGTCCATTAAGTTCCAAAATCCCCACATTTTAGGGATGTCCAATCTACCTTCTTCAGCCAAATACCAAGTTTTACTCGATCCGTTAGGTCTCGGGCAACCCAATATAGAATCATATTCTTCTAACCCAAAAACTAATTTTTCTTTAAAGAATATTTCATATATTCCCCTCTCTAATGATATGGGAGAAAAATCTCTAATACTTTTTTCAAAGGTATCGAAGTTGACATAGTAAGATCTAAATTCCAACCCATCTTCAACAAAGTCCACATCAATTTTTTTATTTATTGATTGTTCTATTTTGTTAATCAAATGGGTCTTCGAAATATTGAACCTATTATAACCAACATTTATTATTTTTTTTTCTATGTTTTCCGTACATAGTCTAAAAACAATTTCAGCGCAATCTCTGACATTCAAAAACGGACGTAAGGCTTCAGCCTCATAGATTCGAATTTTTTTATTATTTTTTACGTCATCTAATATGTTATTAATCAATAAATCATCCCTGTCGATAATTCCTGTACCATATAAAGTTGCTAATCTTACAATCAAATAGTTATCAATATCTGAACTTATAATTTGTTGTTCCCCTTCAATTTTTAATTTAGAATAAAGTGTGGTTGGAGTTAATTCTGTGTTTTCATCGACCATTTTGTCTGTATTTCCATAAACACTACAACTACTAAAAAATATCAATTTGTAGTTAGGAGAAACTTTTTTCACACATTTTAATGTATGGTCCATCAATAAAATCTCTGAGGTAATATGTAAATCATTCTTAACGTCATTAAACCTTGGGGAAGCCATATATAAAACAAAATCAACATTTGGAATTTTATCTAAATGATTTGTGATATTTGTGAGGTCATCTTTAATATAAGTTACGTTTTGTTTGTTTTCCTCAACATTCCAATATTTGAACGTATCATAAATTATGACTTCTTGTTCTCTATCCGAAATTAATTCGGATAATACGCTCCCGAGGTATCCACCACCCCCTAACAATAAAAATTTCATATCAATCTCTTAATAATTCAGTTGTGACACAATGGAACGACCCTCCTAAAGTTCTAGAATGTCTTAATTTACAATCCAATGTGTCAATACCATATTTTTTTAATTTATTTATCAATTCTGTTTGTCGATTATCCACAATTACAGTATTTTCATCAACGGACAACAAATTAACACCAATCCAAACAGATGCTCTTATCGTCTTATGATAACCTATATCAACCATAGGTGGACACCATATTTTGTCCCATGACTTGAGAAAATCAGGTACGTTATTTTCATTTACTCTTTCAGGATTTAATAAACAAAGACCTTCCCTCAATAACGCAATCGTGGAATCAATGTGTATATATGAATATACATTCTCAATAGTGTGTACTCTATACTCTTTACCTAAAAAATTTTGAAGCCATTTTGCACCTTTCAAGTTTCCAGTATTAGATACTAAATACAATATGTCATTATTGCATCTAAGTATATTAGCTGCGTCAAAAACAGGTTCATGATTATTTAATGTAATTTTGGATAAATCTTCTCTTTGATACATTGAATCCAATAATCTTGGTTTGGGGGCACTTACCCAATTAGCTCCTTTTTCCATTTTTTCAATAAAAATGTCTTTGAAGCAATCGGTTTCAAATTGTCTCGACCTAAGAGACATAGGAGATTCCAATATATTATTTCCGACTACCGTAACCGTGTCTCGAGGGCAAAAAGTATAGTATTGTGTCGTTTCCCAATGACCGTTCGAAACTACTTTTTCCGTATCTATTGTGGATGGTCTATGAACCTTTACTCCAATGTCAGTTAGTAAATTTGAAAGGTTTTCTAAATCTTCTTGTGTTTCGTCATAAACTTTCTTGTCCCAAAAACCAATCTCATTTTTTGGTATTTCATTTTCAGTCGCATAATTTATACAATGTAAATCTTTACCATGAGTTGGCATGTTTGCATTATCAATAGTCCCGAGAATCACTTCCCTCAGTTTACCCCACTCATTATTAACTGAAACCATTCGAGTTTAATTTTTCGATTAAATATTTTATCACTATATCTTGAGCCCCTACACCATTGTGTGAACAATCTCTAGCTTTAGTTTCACTGTCGTCAATCACATGTGTCAAATCAACATTGTTTGAAATAAATGAATCCTTATATACCATTTCGAAATCATAAGAATAGGTCCAATGCAAAACATTAACTCCCGCAGATTTCCAAATAGCATCAACTATCATTGGGCAAAAATTAGTATTCTTTATCAACTCTCCTCGATTTTCCAAAAAACTATGAAAATACCATTCACCAAATTTTAATGAATTTTGTGGATACCATTCTTCAGGTAAAGCACCTGAAAATGGTTCGAATTCAATTTGGTCAAAATTATTTGTTTTGAATGCATATGACGTTCTATGTTTTTCTGGCCACTGATAAACCACCAGTTTAGGTAGTTTTTTCAGTTTGAAAACATGATTGAAAAATAAAATTGTATTTAACATTTGAAAATCCGATCCAGTACCTCCAGTTCCTAAATTAAAAATATCTAATTTCAAGGCCTTGGATAATTTTATTGGCCAAGTATCATCATAATGTAATCCAATGCCTTCAGTATATGAACAACCAAATGTTAACAAGTAATCCTCATCTAATTCATCAAACTCTTTTGTCCTATATCCCCATGAATTAAACTTATATTCTATTTTACTATCATAATAATACCAATTAGGACCTTTATCCTTTCTATTTTTTTGGTATAATTCTTCGTAATCTGTTGAATGAAAATATTGTTTTTGATTAGACAAACCAAAATTTTTTATGATAGGGGCTTCATTTGTAATTCTGAAAACTGACATCTCCAATATCTATTTTTTCTTTGATAATGATAAGCTGTATGGTAAAACTTATTTTCATCAAACTTTACCTCGCTATCATAATGATTTAAATGTAACAAATTTCCCTCTATATCTAAAGAATACTTTAAAGTATCTTTAGAATACTTTTTAGTTAATGGATATGAAATTCTGAAGTCGAAACACATATCCAAATTCAATTTAATTAAATCTTCTAAATCCAAACCAAATTCGTCAATAACAAATTCGTTAAACTCTTGTTGTAATATGCTTCGATTTTGATGAAAAACTATACTTGTGGCACTTTTGTATTCCCAAAATATGTCATTTTCACCCAAGACTTGTCTTCCCCAAAACCCATTATTATAAAAAACAGATTTCAAAGATTCATCTGTTTTTCTTATTTCGGAACCTATTAGTGTCTCAGGATTATTAATAAAAAACGTCAACATTTTTTCAACTACATCAATGTGTTTATATCCGTATTTTTTGTGAAGATACTCCAAAAGATAATGACCCCAACCATAATAATATAAAACAATCAATAAGTGAGAAAACAAATGTCCCCTGAAAACCTCCTCTTCGCTTGCTGAATTGGTTTCTTTTACACCCCAAGTATGTTCTACAATATAGTCTTTCAAATCTTTTACACTTAGGTAAAAAGTATCTAAAGGAACTGTTTCGTATTTCAATCCATGTTTTTCAATGTACCATGATTGACCCATTGTTGCATTGTAGGTTAATACTAATGGATGTACCATCAAAAAATCTTTTTGACCCAAGTCAATAAGTTTTTGTATACCTTCTTTCAAACTATCGTAGGTTTCATTCGGCATTGGCCAAATTAATTCACTATATGTTGGAATATTTTGTTCTCTGTACTTCTGTAAAAACGAATAAACTTTTTCTTGTTTTAGATTGAATCTATTTGTTGCAAGTAATGTTTCTTCATTGAAACTTTGCATTGCAAAAGTAATCCCCTTGAATAATCTGCTTTTTGCGTTGTTATCCATGGTGGCAATTTCATAAATTTGTTCTACATTTGATTTAGCCCAAGTCACGTCCCAAAATTTAGGAAAACCAGTTTGTAATTTTTTTTCAATTACATATTTTGTAATTTCTTTGTCTCTTTCCATCATTCCCCAATTGGAATCACAAACACTGACATACTCTATTTTTTTGTCAGCCATCCAATCTATTTCTTTATAGACCCTTTCCAAATCAAATGTTTTGATTTTTTGCCAATATTCATCACCAATATCACAAAAAGCACATTTATAAGGACATCCACGTAATGTTTCATAGGTGACTTGCCATATTTGTGGTCCTATCTCTTTTTCTACTTTATCAATAATCCAATCGTAGAATCCCGAAAGTATTGGGCTTGGAATAATTTCCAAATTATTCAATCTCGATGGTAATTCACATAATTTTCCTCCTTTAGGAAAAACATGGGGAATATTATCATAACCTTCGTTTTTTTGATATCTTTCCAATATTTGTTTGAATGCGATTTCTCCTTCACCGAGAACTGCAATATCGAACATGTCATTTTTCTCGAAAAATTCAGTATCTCTTTTGTCGACATTTGGTCCACCAGTTATAATAACACAATTAGGATATTTTTTTTTTATTTCTCGGGATAATTCTCTGTTATAGTTCCAATTCCAAACGTAACTACTTAAAGCAACAACATGTGGCTCATCAGCTAAGTTTTCCACATATTTTTTTGGCGATTTTTTTTCAATTATTACGTCAAGAACCTTAAAGTTACTTTTTATAACTTCACTTGTCTGAGCATACATCCATTGATAACTAATTGCGAGTGGTAAAAAACTATTTGGACCATACTTATCGACAACTTGAACCAATAGTAAATTAATCATTCTTAAAAATAGTATTTAACCTTAAATCTTTATAACTTTTGTGACTGTGTGAATCCTCATTAATTTCGGATATTTTGTCCATGAGGATCAAACCCCTTGCGGCATCTTCTGGAGTCATATACATGTGCCATCCAAGAAAATCTATATCATCATCCATATAATTTTTTTCCAAGTTACGTCCATCATAACAAGCTTTTTTAAACCATTTATATGCCTCATAATCATCACATAAAATCGCTCCACCTCTTCCGATTGGAAGTCTTTTTTTTATTTGAAACGATAATGCTTGAAATCCCCCTTGGAACATTCCTTTTGTCCACCGACCAGCCCCATCCCAAACATTCAAAGGTTCTAACTCATAGACACCTGACCATTTTTTTTCTACAAATTCAACCTCATAACCTGCATGTAAGATTTGCATGGGAACTGATGCATATGTATGATATGGTATTCGTAATTTTTGTGGTTGATTAATATATTTCAAAATGAGAAAAATAGCGTTACTACAACAATCAATAGTGACAGCATATTTAGACCCACAAAAATCAGCAATCTTAGATTCAAATGTAGTGACTACTTCATTTGGGTTGTTCCAAACATACCCCATTTTTGAAATTTGTTTCAATTCAGGTCTTTCCAATTCTTCGGGTAGTTGTCCCAGTGGCCATTTTTTGTACATTCTACATCATTTTTAATGTTTTTATATATTTTTCACGTATTGTTTTGTCCCAATCGTCAGTAACAAACACACTTTCTTTTTTTGTGTAACTTTCTGCGAAAATTGACCATGTTGATGTTGGTACTTTCACCAAAAAAGAAGTGTAGGATAAAGAAAACAAATCAACTAAATTTTCAACAACATTACCATATACAAAATCACTTTTTTTAAAACCAGAGTTCAGAATATAATCATAAACAACATTCAAAAGAAATGTCTTATCGACTAAATTATTTCTATATTTTTTATAAAAATAATCCATGATGTCGTCGGGTAAATCAGTACTGATGTAAAATTTTTGGTTCGGATTTATTTTCAAAATATTATCCATAATATTGAAATATAATTCATCTCTATGAAACGAATATGCCATATGAGACTGTTCCGCAACCGCTCTTTTAATTAAACTGAATTTATCTCTTTTATTTTCAGGAAGACTAATCAAATCTTCTGAAGTATATGGTATACCATTCCCTCTTCTTATATGAATACCAACAACATTTTTCATTTCGTTTATAATAGACTCCTCAATACTCCTGTGTTTCAGTTTTATTTTGGACAACGGTCTTTCAATTTTATTAAAAACTTCATTTGGATATAAGTTTGATAATTCTTTGTATCCAAAGTTACTAAAATAGTGGCCCTTATCTCCGAGTTTAAGAGAACCTTCTCTAAACATTTTTTCTATATTATCAGAATATAGTGGTTTTGCCGTGTTAATTTTTTTATTTATTGTATCATAAACAGCAATAAATTTTAATTTTTCAACTTCATGAGGATCACCTTCAATATTTGTTATTGTTTTGGTTGTTGGTATATCCAACAACTTATTTTCAGGCCAATATTTTTCTTCTAATAAAATATAATATTTGAAATTATTTTGTTTGTTTATTTCATAAGCAACTTCCCAGTGAAATATCCTATTACAAAGACCTGTATCAGCAGTAAATCCTCTCCAACCTCCAAATGGTTCCAACCAACGTAATGTTCTTTCGTATTCTGCCACTATTTTTTTAAATATATATAATTATTTGTTGTAATTATCCTTATCTGAAATATATTCTCCTGGTTCATAATGTGTAATTCGTCCATCAGTAACCCTCACATTAGGTATTGTTTCATCAATGACAAGAGAATTATACCACTCTTCTAACTCAGGAAAAGTTTCAACTAAACTCTTCTTTCTTCTTTTATCATACTGGGTATAAAAACTTTTGAAATCGTGGAATTGCATTTGCATGTCCATTTCAGTCGTGTTGTGACCACGATTTACAACTTCTATGTAATCGATCAAACGTTGAATTTGAGCCCCTTCATGCATGTTTATTAATGGATTTTTTTTATTCTTTCTCCACCACATAGACAATTTACCATGTAAATCGTGTTTTATATCATCAGGTAAAGTTAGTGGAGACATAAATGCTGGCCATCTGAGAATGTTAAAGTCCACTATGGGTTTATTCCATCCATATTTAGCTTTTAAAACCAACATATCATCCAAAAATTCAGTTATACTAAACAAACACAAACTGTTAATCGTCATCATAATAACAACTTGTCTGATGTTTGCATTTTCAATTACTTGGACTAAGTTATTTCTCCATACTTCGTAGTTCAAACCATCTCTGATATATTCTGCCTGTACTCCATATGCTTCACAACTAGTATAAATGTCAAATTCTTTTACATCAATTTCATTAGTTATATTGACTAACCTATCAATAACTTCTTGACTCACACCCAAATTAGAGTTTATTGCAACTCTCAAATTCGGTGATGGATATTTTTTAACTTCTTCCATAAATTGCCAAAAATTATGACTCAAAGTTGGTTCCCCACCTGTAACTCTAATTTCTTGTAAAGTTTTTGTTAAATCAGGCCACCATTCCAAAAATGCTTTCACGTATGGATTATTTTCGTTGTGTTTACCATAGATTTCAGACCAAGAACCATCAGCATAATAAGCCCCAGCACTTGTTGTTTTGAATTTTTGATAAGGACCATTCTTTTTGATGTCTTTACCCCAAGTTGTAGAATATCCTGAATTACAGTATGAACACGCAAAATTACAAGTACGGTCAAAACTTACCTCAATTGTCTTTGGTGTAATATCCGCGTCCCAAGGTAAGTCCTTCAGGGCTGCAATTTCTTCTTCAGTATAAATTTGACTTTTGTATACACGGTCAGAGATATTATTTCTACCAATATCTTCAATCTTCCAACAATATGAACATTCTGCTGGTTTAGTACCTTCCAACATCATTTTTCTAATTTCTTTTTTGAAATCAGTATTATGTAGTGCGGATGGATTGGTTTTGATTTTTTCCAAATCAATTGGGTGTGGTAATGGGAGATGGCATGAATTTGTAAATCCATGTCCTAAGTGTAGACTGACGTTGTACCATTTTGCAGCACAAAAACTACAACTAACTGAATTTAAATGTTTATCTCTCCAATTTGCTAACTGCTCTGACATTTTTGTTTTTTTAAAATATTCGTTATTTTTTTAATTACAACACAAATTCATTTGGAACCTCTTCCAAGAAATTTGTATTTTTTGATTCATCGTAGACTATTCCAATATTATTAATGGTTTTGAAATCGTATAAGCAAAGAATATTATTATAATATTTTTTGTTAATTAATTTCTCATTTTTGGAATTATGAACAAACTTAACATCTTCAATATCACTTACGTTTTTGATTATCGAAAAAAAATCATAATCAACCTCACAATGATATCTATGTTTTTTTTCATATGACTGAGGACTTGCGCATCCTAAAAATAATTCAGGTATTTTATAGTCTTGAACAAACTCTCCATCCATCTCCATTCTATTTATTTCAATAAAATTTTTATAAGCAACTAAAGTATCCCCATCTCTAATAATTGTAATGGTTACACCATTTTCAATATCATCTGCAGTTACATCCTTCATGTGAAAATATCTGAACTCATCAATACCATCAACCGTAATCCAGTATTCGAATGCCGCAGACTGAGTTGACGTGTTATATGAAAGTCCGATTGGTTTACCAGGTTTTCCATAAACCATCGATACATCATCCCTTTCGAATGACCTTTCAATTTTAAATGTAGAAGTGATTACAAATTTCTTACTGTATAAAAAATTTGTAAATTCGTTGTTAGCATGTTTATTGAACTCAGTGACATATTGGTCATCAGGATGATCTTTGATGTCCCATTGAAATTTTATCCAATAAGGTTGTCTATATTTGATTTTCATTTTCAATTTTTTCAAAAAAGGATTCCAACTCAGGATAAACTTCTAAAACTTTCATTCCTCTTCGAGTTTCATATTGTTTAACAAAAGTGTTAAGATCTATTTTATGTTGTAGTAATTCTGAGTCATTTAAATTTTGGTCTGATATAAAAATGTCTTTTAATCTTGAAACTTTTTCTATTTCTTGAGTTGAAAATCCAACATCGTTTACATTTTGCATTTGAAGAAAATTCAAACTTCTGTAAGAAGAATTAAACTTCATATATTTTATCCACCTATCGAAAAAGTCTTCACTAATATATCCTTTCAACAGCCTGAAACTCATAAATGAAGGTTGTCTCAAATAAGAAGTATCCAAGATAATAGAGGAACTCCAATATCGGTGTGGATTAAAATGTTTGATTTTGATTTCATGAACTTTTTTAATCAAATCTTCGTATGAAAAAACACTAAAAATATTAAAAGTCGACATTACAACTATAGTCACTTTGGGTAAAGCCGATAACACTTTATCTATATTATTAAATAATTTTTCGAAGTTCATTCCATATCTCGTGTATTCAGACTGAACACCATATCCATCACAGGAAGTAAATATAATTATTTCCTTTACTAAATTATTTTCAATAATTTCATCTAACTTTTCTATCAACCTATCTATCAAATTGTCAGGAACACCTAAATTACTATTTATAGAAAGTTTCAAATTTCTATTGGGTTCCTTTGTTTCTAAGATAAAATCTAAAACTTTCCATGTATCTTTAGATAATAAAGGTTCTCCTCCAGTAATTCTGAAAGTATCCATACTTTTATAAAGGTCTGGGAACCATTCCCAAAAACTGTTTACGTAAGGGTTTTCCTCGGAATGTTTATAAGGCTTCGTATTTCGTTCTTCCATTCTTTTAACTCCATTATATTCGAATGAAAGTTGGTAAGGTCCATGATCATTAATTTCTTCCATCCACTTTGAGGAATACTCTGGACCGCAATATGCACATTTGAAATTACAAGTGTTAGAAAAACTAACTTCAACGTATTTCGGATTGTAATTTCCCCTCCAATCTGATTTAGAAATCTCATCAAAAAAAGGCTCTGACCAAGGCTCCGATGATTTGAATACCCTATCCGAAAAGGAGTTAGAGTTGTCTTCGACATTCCAACAATAAGAACATTCACTTGGTCTTTTGTTTTCCAACATCTCTTTTCGAGCTATTTTTTTAATTTTACTATTATGCAACGCAGTTGGATTACGAGATAATTCTTCTAAACTTACCTTATGTGGTTCAGGGTGGTGACAAGAGTGAGTGGTACCATTGTGTAAATGCATGGTTACTTGTGTCCACTTTGCAAGACAAAAACCACAACCGACAGAGTCCAATTTCTTTTTTGCAATTTCAAACCCTATACTTGAATTTTTGTTCTTTTTCTTGAGAAAATATTTGTCTTTATACTCATCCAAAATTATAAACTCATCCCCTGTTTGAGATTCGAAATCAAATGAACACAAAAGGTTGTCACTAAACTTGTTCAAATTCCTATTGGTTTTTGTAACAAACATCTTAATTTCGTTTGCAGATAATGAAGTATTGAACATTGAAAAATGAAACACATCCATTTCTGTAAGATTTCTGTGTGATTGATTAATACTATCAATGTTATGACAACCGATGTAAATCGGTTCGAGAGCATAATCATCTATTAAGAT
>Ga0315903_10001784_pt1 | contig 32589 bp, 32 predicted proteins | sample LakEriMetagenome_7_FD_203524 | JGI IMG/M metagenome (GOLD analysis project Ga0315903, IMG submission 203524) | Freshwater fungal communities from buoy surface, Lake Erie, Ohio, United States - Buoy 2 MA119 | ecosystem: Environmental > Aquatic > Freshwater > Lake | place: USA: Lake Erie, Ohio...
AGATCATCAAGCCGCTTTAACGGCGTCCAGGTTACGCAGACGAATGTGCAACTCGCGCAGTTGCTTCTCATCCACCGGACTGGGAGCCTGGGTCAACAGGCACTGAGCACGCTGGGTTTTGGGGAAAGCAATCACATCACGAATAGACTCGGCCCCGGTCATTAAGGTCACAATGCGGTCCAAACCAAAAGCCAAGCCACCATGGGGTGGTGCACCGTATTGCAAGGCATCGAGCAAGAAGCCGAACTTCAGCTGGGCCTCTTCAGGTGTGATCTTCAGGGCGTCAAATACTTTTTGCTGCACGTCTGCACGGTGAATACGAACCGAACCACCGCCCATTTCCCAGCCATTCAGCACCATGTCGTAGCCCTTGGAAATACATTTTTCGGGCGCAGTCACCATCCAGTCCTCGTGGCCATCTTTGGGCGCCGTAAAGGGGTGGTGAACAGCGGTGTAACGTTGATTTTCGTCATCGTATTCAAACATCGGGAAATCAACCACCCACATGGGGGCCCAACGGTCTTCAAACAGCCCATTCTTTTTGCCGAATTCACTGTGCCCAATCTTGATGCGAAGGGCACCGATGGCGTCGTTCACCACCTTTTCTTTGTCGGCACCAAAGAAAATCAGGTCGCCGTTTTGTGCGCCGCTGCGCTCTAGCACCGCATTCAGTGCGGTGTCATGGATATTTTTGACGATAGGCGACTGCAAACCATCACGGCCCTTGGACAGGTCATTCACCCGGATGTAAGCCAGGCCCTTGGCACCATAAATTTTGACAAACTCGGTGTAGGCGTCAATTTCTCCACGGCTAATGCCACCGCCCTCAACCGAACCGTTGGGCACGCGCAAGGCGACCACACGGCCACCTTTCATGTTGGCTGCACCTGAGAAAACCTTGAAATCAACGTCGCCCATGACATCGGTGACTTCGGTGAACTGAAGTTTGACGCGCAAGTCAGGCTTGTCGGAACCATAGGTGTGCATCGCATCCTGGTAGGTCATGACAGGAAACTCACCCAAATCAACGCCGATGGTCTTCTGGAAAACGCGTTTGATCATGCTCTGAAACATGTCGCGAATTTCCTCTTCGGTCAGGAAGGATGTTTCAATATCAATTTGTGTGAATTCAGGTTGGCGGTCAGCGCGCAGATCTTCATCGCGGAAGCATTTGGTAATTTGGTAGTAACGGTCATAACCCGCCACCATAAGCAATTGCTTGAACAACTGAGGGGACTGAGGCAGCGCAAAAAACTGACCATCGTGTACGCGACTGGGAACCAGATAGTCGCGAGCTCCCTCGGGCGTGCTCTTGGTCAACATAGGGGTTTCGATGTCCACAAACCCGTTTTCATCGAGGTACTTTCTCACCTCCATAGAAACCTTGTAACGCAGCATCAGGTTGTTTTGCATGTAAGGGCGACGCAAATCCAGCACGCGGTGCGTCAAGCGGGTCGTCTCAGAAAGGTTTTCTTCGTCAATCTGGAAGGGGGGCGTAACAGAGGCGTTGAGAACAATCAACTCGTGACACAGCACTTCAATCTTGCCGCTTTTCATATTCTCATTGCTTGTACCTTCAGGACGCGCCCGAACCACACCTTTGATCTGGACGCAATATTCGTTGCGCACATCTTCTGCGACCTTAAACATGTCTGGACGGTCAGGGTCACAAACCACTTGCACGTTGCCCTCCCGATCCCGCAGATCAATGAAAATCACGCCCCCATGATCGCGGCGACGATTCACCCAGCCGCAAAGGCTCACGTTTTGACCTGTCAGGGACTCGGTCACCAGACCGCAATAATGGGAACGCATGGACATGTTGTTTTACTTTCTGGAATCAGGATCTAAAGCAGCAAGCTAAATGCCGCTAGCTTAAGTTGAGGATTATTTGGTCACTGGCGCAGTTGCAGGTGTAGCGAGCTGAGGTTTATCGGGCCCATCAGGCACCACAACCCCCATAGAAATGATGTATTTGAGCGCATCATCGACGGTCATGTCGAGCTCCATCACATCCGCTTTGGGCATCATCAAGAAAAAGCCTGATGTCGGATTGGGCGTTGTGGGCACGTAAACGCTGACCATAGGTTGCTCCAGATGTTTGGCCACCTCACCGCCCGGGGTCCCGGTTAAAAAAGCGATGGTCCAGGAGCCTTGCCGTGGATATTGCACCAACAGGGCTTTGGAAAATGCATTGCCACTGCCCGAAAACAGGGTGTCGGCCACTTGCTTGACACTGGTGTAAATGGTTCGAACCACCGGAATGCGGTTCATCAGACTGTCCCACTGGCGCAACCACCATTGGCCAAACATGTTGGCCACAAAAACACCCGTGGCAAAAATACCAAAAGCCACCAACATCACACCCAGACCGGGCACGCCACGCATGAGTTCGGCCACTTTGTGCATGCCAGGAATCAGCGTATCTGCCGCCAACAAAATAGCCAGAAAAATACTGTCAAGCAGGCCTACCAACCAGGTCAACACCCAAACTGTGATGCCCATAGGCAGCCAAACCAGCAGGCCAGTGATGAAATACTGTTTTAAGCTGCGATGTTTCATTGATTCGATCGGTTCAGGTGAAAAGCCAAGTGCAACCGCTCAATGGCACGCACATGATGGAGCGCATGCCGCCGCACTGCTGGCGCTTGCAGGAGCCGCAGCCTCACTGCCAGAAGAGGGCGTTGGACTTGCGGAAACCGCATCTGCTGTCGCCGTGCTTGCAGCATCGGTCGATTGGGCAGCGGCAGCGGCAGCGGCAGCGCCCCCGCCTTTAAAATCGGTGGCATACCAGCCAGTCCCTTTGAGCTGAAAACCCGGTGCCGTCAGTTGCTTGCTGAATTTGGGCGCTCCGCAGGCCGGGCACTCGCTGATGGGGTCATCGGACATTCTTTGCAGCACATCCTTAGCATGGCCGCAGGCGTCGCACTTGTAGGCGTAAATGGGCATGAACAGGAACCTCGGTAAATTTTTTTAACCTTGTATTGTAAATCGAACCCCTGGGTCATTGCTCAAGCTTGAGCTTTCATATTCTGAACCACCGGAATGTGTACCCAACTTTGTCAATACAAAAACAAAAACCCTCTTATACAATCCGCTTCACAATACGCCTCTGCGAACCAATTTACCCGTTTGCACCCCTCTGAATGGATTTAAACAATCATGAATAAACGTTTGCTAGTTGCTGCCATTTGCGCTCTAACGCTCGCTGCTTGCGGCAAAAAAGAGGAGGCAGCAAAACCGCCTGTGGCGACATCTGCTGCGGCTAACACCGAAGAAAAGGTGTTGAATATCTACAATTGGCCCGATTACATCACCGAAGACATGGTGGCCAATTTCGAAAAAGAAACTGGCATCAAAGTCAATTACCAGACCTTCGAGAACAACGAAGCCCTGCAAGCCAAGCTAATTGCCGGCAACTCGGGCTATGACATCGTGGTTCCCGGCGCTGTGTTTGCCAAGTCCCAAATCGAAGCAGGCTTGTTACGGCCCCTGGACAAAGCCCAAATCCCTAATTTAAGCAACCTCGACAGCGACATCATGTCCAAGCTGGACAAAGTTGATCCAGGCAATGCGCATTTGGTGCCATGGGCCTGGAGCTTCACCACGGTGGGCATCAACAAAACCAAAGTATCCAAAGCCCTGGGCAGCACCCCCCTGCCAGAAAACGCTTGGGATCTGATTTTCAACCCCGTTTACACCAGCAAGCTGAAGTCTTGCGGCATTGCTTTCCTCGACTCCCCTACCGAAGTCATGCCCCCGGCATTGCATTACCTTGGCAAGGATGCTTACTCGGCCGATGTGGCAGATCACAAGGCGGCAGGTGAGATGCTGGCCAAAGTACGCAAGGACATCCGTCTCTTTTCCAGCACCATGATTGACGATCTGGCCGGCGGTAAAGCCTGTGTCGTGTTGGGTTGGGCAGGCGATATCAACATTGCCAGCACCCGCGCCATCGAAAACAAAAGTGGACAAGAAATTGAAGCTTTGCTGCCCAAAACGGGGGGCCTGCTGTTTTTTGACAACCTGGCCGTACCCAAAGATGCCAAGCACCCCAACAACGCCATGGCCTTCATCAATTACTTCTTAAAGCCCGAGGTCTCTGCCTCATTAACCAACGAGCTCAGCTACCCGACTGCCAACAAGGCCAGCGTGGCGAATGTCACGCCAGAAGTTGCCAAAAACAAGACCATTTTCCTCGACGCCGCCGCATTGAAAGCCGCTGTATCCCCTTCGAGTCTGTCGAATGCGAGTCGCGAATCTTTGACTTCTGTTTACACCACGTTCAAACAAGGCAAGTGAACTCTCCCGTCCATTGAACTTTTAAAACAGGCTGCGCTCATTTAGGATTAGCGCAGCCTTTTTTATGCTGAGAAAGAGACCGAATGACCACGCCCGTTCCCGAGAAAACAGGATTCCTTCGAATCGAGAATCTGTTCAAGCGGTTTGACAGCGTACTGGCTGTCGACGATGTCTCGTTGGACATCGGCAAGGGTGAGATATTCGCCTTACTCGGCAGTTCCGGTTGTGGCAAATCCACCTTGCTGCGTATGCTCGCTGGCTTCGAAACCCCGTCTTCTGGGCAGATTTTCCTTGGCGAGCAAGACATCAGCAAGATGGCGCCCTATGAGCGCCCCATCAACATGATGTTTCAGTCTTACGCGTTGTTCCCTCACCTGACAGTGTGGGAAAACATTGCCTTCGGACTGCGGCGCATGGGTATGCAAAACGATGCGATGGCTGACCGTGTCGAGGCCATGCTGGAATTGGTGCAATTACAAAATTTCGCGTCACGCAAACCGCACCAACTCTCTGGTGGGCAACAACAACGTGTGGCTTTGGCCCGCAGCCTGGCTCGGAAACCCCAATTGTTATTGTTGGATGAGCCCTTGGGTGCGCTGGATAAAAAACTCCGTGAAAAAACCCAGTTCGAGTTGGTCAACATCATTGAGTCGATTGGCGTCACCTGCGTCATGGTCACGCACGACCAGGAGGAAGCCATGACCATGGCCTCGCGCATCGCGGTGATGAGCCATGGGCGAATCTTGCAACTGGGCAGTCCGACAGAAATCTACGAAGCACCCAACTGTCGGTTTGTGGCCGACTTTATCGGCAACATCAACTTATTCGACGGCCATTTGCGTCACGCCGACGCCAGTCGGTCTGAAATTGAGACACCTCAGGGCTATTTCACCTTGGGTCACGGCTCCTCACAGCCCCACGGCATGGCCATGTCGCTGGCAGTGCGCCCGGAGAAAATTCGCATTGACAAACTCCCGCCCGAAGCAGGTTCAGCGGGTTCTGCCAACGTTGTCCAGGGCGTCGTGAGCGAAATCGCCTACATGGGCAGTTACAGCACCTATGTCGTTAAATTAAGTGACGACAGCGTCATCAAAGTCACGCAGACCAACCGCAGTCGTAACCACGAGGGCGATATTGTCTGGGGTGACCGTGTTTATTGTTTCTGGGACACCCAAGCCGGGGTGCTTTTAACCGCATGATCCAGTTTGCATCACGCTTGGTAGAACGCTTGCGGCTGGGGCGCCGCACCGTCGTGGGCATTCCTACGGTTTGGTTGTGGGTGTTTTTTGCCATCCCTTTTTTGATTTTGTTGCGCCTCAGCGTGACCGACATGGGTGAACAACTCAACCCCTTTGCGCCCCTGCTGACGCACACGGAAGGCGGGGGCTGGAAGCTTAATCTCAAGCTCAGCCACTTCGTCAGCCTGTTTGTCGACGCTTCGGGCCATTGGGGCGACACCCTCTACATTGAAGCCTACTTGTTGTCGCTGAAATACGCCTTCTGGACCACATTTTTCTGTCTCGTGTTGGGCTACCCGTTTGCTTATTTCATGGCGCGCGCTTCAGCAACGGCCAGACCCATCTTGCTGATGATGGTGATGCTGCCCTTCTGGACCTCTTTTTTGTTGCGTGTTTATGCTTGGAAAGGCATCCTGGCCGATCAAGGCGTTGTCAACAACGCATTGATGGCGATGGGCCTGATTCAGGAACCCATTCAAATGCTCTATACCGACATATCAATGCTGGTGGGCATGACCTATGTCTATCTGCCCTTCATGGTGCTGCCCCTCTATGCCAATTTAGTCAAACTGGACATCCGACTGCTCGAAGCGGCACACGATCTGGGGGCCAGTCCTTGGAAAGCTTTTTGGCTGGTGACGGTGCCCTTGAGCCGATCCGGCATCATGGCCGGCTCCATGTTGGTCTTTATTCCCTGCTTGGGGGAGTTCGTGATTCCCTCTTTGCTGGGTGGGGCAGAAAACATCATGATCGGCCGCGTGGTCTGGGATGAAATGTTCAGCAGCAACAACTGGCCCCGCGCTTCGGCATTGGCCGTGATGATGATTTTGTGTGTGGTACTTCCACTGGCTTGGTACAACGCCAAAGTGGCCCGGCAGGCTGAAGAGGAGCGCGCATGACCCGATGGCTGCAAGCTCACATTGGCAAGATCTGGATGTCCGTGGTCTACGGTTTCCTTTTTGCCCCCTTGGTTTTTCTGGTGGTGTTTTCTTTCAACAGCACCCGACAAGACAGCCGTTTTACCGGCTTTTCTTTGCGCTGGTACGAAGCCCTGACCAACGACTCCCGACTGCTTGAGGGGTTTTTTGTCTCCCTCAAGGTGGCTTTTATCAGCGCCTCCCTCTCAGTGGTGCTGGCCACTTTGGCCGCCTACACCCTGGTTCGCTACACACGCTTTCGTGGGCGTAATTTGTTCACGGCCATGCTGAACGCACCTTTGGTCATGCCTGAGGTGATCATTGGTCTGTCCTTGTTATTGCTTTCGGTGAGTGCTCAGCGCAGCTTCGGCTGGCCCGATCGCGGCCTGACCACCATCGTCTTGGGCCATGTGCTGCTGGGCATGGCCTATGCGACCGTGGTGATTCAATCACGCTTAAAAGAAATGGACCGTTCACTGGAAGAGGCGGCTATGGATTTAGGTTGCCGCCCCAGCCAAGTTTTCTTTTTGGTGACTTTGCCCAACATTTCCCAAGCGCTTTTGGCTGGGTGGTTGCTCACATTCACCCTTTCGTTTGACGATGTGGTGGTATCCGAATTTTTGTCAGGCCCCGGCGTCACCACCTTGCCGCAGGTTATTTTCAGCTACGCCCGCAGGGGGGTGAACCCCTCCATTTATGCGGCAGCCACCTTGCTCATGCTCGCCATTACGCTGGCTGTTGTCGGGTTTGGCATCTACACAGCCCGCCAGGCCCGCAAGTCAAAGTTGTGAGAACTTGTCCTGAAGGCCGGTCTAGGGCTGGGATTTAGAGCATCCAGCCGAAGTGATCCCACAATTGGAACAACACCAACACGGCTACAAAACCAACGCTCATGTAGACCAAGGCCTGTAAAAGCGCGTTGGTCTTGCGTTGCTCCTGCAACAACAAAGCGATGTCCCGGTTTTCCTTGGTGTTCGACTGTTTCAAGTAATCGTGCAACAAACGCGGCAACTGCGGCAGCAACTTGGCATAGTGCGGGGCTTGGTCTTTTAATTGTTCCAGCAACTTTTTGGGGCCGATTTGGTCCAACATCCACTTCTCGAGGAAGGGCTTGGCCGTGCTCCACAGGTCAAGCTCCGGGTCCAATTGGCGGCCAAGGCCCTCAATATTGAGCAAAGTTTTTTGCAACAACACCAATTGCGGCTGAATCTCGACCTGGAAACGGCGGGAAGTCTGAAACAGCCGCATCAAGACCATGCCCAGTGAAATTTCCTTCAGAGGCCTGTCAAAGTAGGGTTCACAAACGGCGCGGATGGCCGATTCGAGTTCGTCCACACGGGTGTCGGCCGGTACCCAACCCGACTCGATGTGCAACTCGGCCACACGCTTGTAATCGCGGCGGAAAAAGGCCGTGAAGTTTTGCGCCAAATACTCTTTGTCGTATTCGGTCAGCGTGCCGACGATGCCGAAATCCAGCGAAATGTAGCGCCCGAAAGTTTCGGGTGCCAAACTCACCTGAATGTTGCCTGGATGCATGTCCGCATGAAAGAAGCCATCGCGGAACACCTGGGTAAAAAACAGCGTAACACCATCACGGGCCAACTTAGGAATGTCCACACCCGCCTCGCGCAGGCGGTCTACATGGCTGATGGGCAAGCCATGCATGCGCTCCATCACAATCACCTCGGGCTGGCAAAAATCCCAGATCATTTCCGGAATCAGCACCAACTCAAGCCCCTGCATGTTGCGACGCAACTGAGCGGCGTTGGCGGCTTCCCGGACCAGATCAAGCTCATCGTTCAGGTATTTGTCGAACTCGGCCACCACCTCACGCGGTTTCAGTCGCTTGCCATCGGCGCTCAGGTTCTCCACCCAACTGGCCATCATGCGCATCAGGCTCAAGTCTTTCTGAATGACCGGGAGCATGCCTGGCCGCAGCACCTTGACCGCCACCTCGCGAACATGGCCTGTTTTGTTGCGCAAGGTGGCAAAGTGCACCTGCGCAATGGAGGCACTGGCCACGGGTTTGCGCTCGAAACTTTCAAAAACCTCGTCCACCGGCTTGCGAAAGGCCCGCTCTATGGTGGCCACAGCGATGTCCGAGCTAAAAGGCGGCACTCGATCCTGCAGTTTGGCCAGTTCTTCGGCGATGTCCAAGGGCAACAAATCGCGTCGGGTGGAAAGCACCTGACCAAACTTCACAAATATCGGACCTAAACGCTCCAGTGCCTCACGCAGGCGCACGGCGCGAGGCGAACGCAAGTCACGCCCTATCGACAAGACCCTGGCGAGCAAACGAATCCAAGGCTTTTGAAAGCTGGAAAGGACCAATTCATCGAGGCCGTAGCGCAAGACGATGAAAACGATGAACGCACCGCGACCGATACGGCTCATGTGGCGCTACCGAAAGGGCCAGAAACGCCGCCACCCGAAACCCCATCGCCCGCTCGGCGCGAAGCAACAAAACCACGCAAGGCCTCTATGACCTTGCGTGCGGTTTGGGCAAGGGTATGGGCTGCGGCATCGCCTATGAGGCGGGCAAGGTCTTCTTCAGCATCCCATCGAACGTGGTCAATCAACCAGTTGATTTCGGCTGCCAATTGAACATCGCCTTCAATGCGCACTTTGGGCTTTTCGCCTCTGGCCAGAGCTGACACCAAGGTGAAAGGTGACTCTTCGGTGACTGAGATGCGCAGATCAAAGCCTTCGAAATGACCTCTTTCCAGCAATCCTGCCGGGGTCGGGACGAGCTGTAGGCTGAATCGGTCCCAAACCCCTTCGATGCGCTGACCTTTTTGCCGCGCCAAGCGTGCCATCGCCTCGGGTTCGCTCATCAAGACATGGTTCAAGAAAAGAATCAGTCGGTTGACGGACTCGTCGACCACCCAAGACGGAGGTTGAACATTGGCCGCAAGCTGAGATGCCATTTGCGGCAGAGCCTGAGCGGCCCAAGAAAAAGGGGACTGTGTTGCCATAGTCCCCGATTATTCCCGAAAGTGGAGCCCCATAAGGGGGCAAGTCTTATTGAAGGGCTTGAACACCGGCGACCAACCAGCCACCGCCCTGCTTGGATTTGGTCATGTTCCAGACTTCACGGAAAGAACTCGGGCCGGATGAAGCATCTTCGCGAATCATGCCGTTGAACTCGACACTGGCCAGATAAGCATCGGCCTGCTCTTCAATGCCCAAGAGTTGCGCCTCCAGCATGACCACTTCGGTCTTGTTGGGCTGACCAGGGAACTGGCTTTCACGCTCGGCCAGTTGATTGCGAATCTCAGTGACCATGGTGTCGGTCATCATTGAGCGCAGCATCTCGATGTCGGAACGGTCCCAAGCGTCTTGCAAACTCACAAAATTGCGCTTGGCAGCCGTCACAAAGCCTTCCACGTCAAACCCGGCAGGAATGCCCCAGCTTTGGCTGCCATTCAAGGCCGAACCGATCATGGAACCCCTGCTGGCATCGACAGCAGAACTGTCGAAACGGGTGTTTTGAGACTCCCAAGGGCGCGCTGAGGCATCGTTGCCCACTTTTTCAGGGTCATATTGCTTCATGGAGGCCGGTTGATCTGCCGAGGCACCTGCACCCTGGTAAGCAAAACCGCCCTGATTACGCGCAGCCGCGTTACGGCGTGAGCGCATGAACAAGCCAATGGCCGCCATCACGGCAACACCAATCAAAAGGACCATCAACATGTTGCCGAAAGCTTCGCCCATGCCCAATGAGTGCGCCAGCCAAGCCAGGCCAAGGCCTGCGGCCAATCCACCCAACATGGCACCCCAAGGTTTCTTGGGCGCCGCAGCGGCGGGTGCGGCACCGGCAGGCTTGGCAGCATTGGCAGGGGCCGCATTTTGCGCTGGCGCAGCAGGTGTTTGCGGCGCTGCATCGCGTTTAGTGACCTGATTGGATTGCTGTCCAATGGACTTGCCACCGCCCATACGGCGTGCGGCTTCTGCATTGAGGCTGCCCAAGGCCAATACGCCAGCGAGCATCAGTGTCATCAGTTTATTCATGGTGTCTCCAACACGGTCCAAAAATTTGTCACAAGGGCATCAACATTTGACACCCACATGTAAGGCTACCACCCCGGCTGACAAATTGTGAAAATCCACATGGCCAAATCCGCTATTTTTCATAAGGGTTTTCAGCTCTTCTTGCCCGGGATGCATGCGGATGGATTCCGCTAAATATCGGTAACTGTCGGCATCGCCCGCTACCAGTTTGCCCAGATTGGGAAGAATGTTGAAGCTGTACCAGTCGTAAACTTTCTCCAAAGGCTTGGCCACCTTGGAGAATTCCAGCACCAGCAATTTGCCGCCCGGCTTAAGCACGCGGCACATTTCCTTCAGAGCCACATCCTTGTGGGTCATGTTGCGCAAGCCAAAAGCCACGCTGACCAGGTTGAAATGCTTGTCCGGAAAGGGCAGCTTCTCGGCATCGCAAACCAGGGTGGGCAAGGCCAGGCCATGGTCGACCAAACGGTCCCGGCCTGTGGAAAGCATGGCTTCGTTGATGTCGGTGTGCACCACGCGGCCGGTGGGTCCTACTTTTTTGGCAAAAGCCATGGACAAGTCGCCCGTGCCCCCGGCGATGTCCAGCACCTGATCGCCCTCTTTCAGGTTGGCCACCTGCACGGTGTAGGCCTTCCACACACGGTGCAGACCCATCGACATCAGGTCATTCATGACGTCGTATTTGGACGCCACCGAGTCAAAAACGCCCCGAACGTGCTTGGCTTTTTCTTGCTCGTCAACGGTTTTGAAGCCGAAATGTGTGCTGCTCATGCTTCAGACCTCAATGTTTGTGCCCACAGCTACCGCCCGCAGCGGCGTCGATCATGGGGGCATCGCGGCTCATGCCTGCGGCCTGCAACCGGTCTTCGTATTGTTTCCAAAGGGCGTCTTGCTGGTCGCCCAGAAAGTAAAGGTACTCCCAAGTAAACAGCCCCGACTCGTGCCCATCAGAAAAAGTAGGTTTGACCGCGTAATTGCCCACGGGTTCAATTTCGGCAATCGTCACGTTGCGTTTGCCGGTTTGCAGCACCTCTTGGCCTGGGCCATGCCCTTGCACTTCGGCCGAGGGCGAATACACGCGCATCAGTTCAAAGGGAATGCGGAAATGGGCCCCGTCGGCAAAGCCGATTTCTAGCACCTTGGTCTGCCCGTGGACGGTCAAGGACTCGGGGTTGGGCATGTCTTTTTTCAATCCGGCCATTTTCTGCTTTCGGGGTTAATTTCGGGGATTTAGACCAACACGCGTTCAATGCCACCGGCATTGGCAGCGCTCACGTATTCGGGCATCCAGTTCTCGCCCAGGATGTGCTTGGCCATCTCGACCACAATGTAATCGGCCTCGAGCAGACCGTTTTTCATGTCGTCTCCAAAACGCGATAGGCCCTGCAAACAGCTGGGGCAGCTGGTCAATATCTTGACATTGGCTTGCGGAGCCAAAGCGCCGCTGCTGCGCAAAGCGGCTTCGCCCTTGAGCAACTCTTCTTCTTTGCGAAAGCGCACTTGCGTAGAAATATCCGGGCGGGACACGCCCAAAGTACCCGATTCACCGCAGCAGCGTTTGCTCTCCAGCACCTGGTCCCCCAACAAGGCCTTGACGGTCTTCATAGGCTCTTGCTGCTTCATGGGGCTGTGGCAAGGATCATGGTAAAGATAGGCGCCACCGGCTTCCAGTTTCATGCCTTTTTCGAGCAAAAACTCATGGATGTCGATGATCCGGCATCCCGGGAAGATTTTGTCAAACTGGTAGCCCTGCAACTGGTCATAGCAAGTGCCGCAACTCACCACCACCGTCTTGATGTCCAGATAGTTCAAAGTATTGGCGACCCGATGAAACAGCACCCGGTTGTCGGTGATGATTTTTTCGGCCTTGTCAAACTGGCCCGAACCCTTTTGCGGGTAACCGCAGCACAGGTAGCCGGGCGGCAGCACGGTTTGCACCCCCACATGCCACAACATGGCTTGGGTGGCCAAACCCACTTGGCTGAACAATCGCTCCGAACCGCAGCCAGGGAAGTAAAACACCGCCTCGGCATCCGTGGTGGTGGCTTTCGGGTTCCGGATGATCGGCACGTAATCGTTGTCTTCTATGTCCAGCAAGGCGCGCGCCGTCTTTTTGGGCAAATTACCCGGCATCTTCTTGTTGATGAAGTGAATCACCTGCTCTTTGATGGGCGCGGTGCCCACTGAGGCAGGTGGTGCAGTGGTCTGCTTGCGCGCCACCCCTTTGAGCAAACCTGCTACAAAACGCTGCGCGCGCATGCCCACGCCCACCATGGCGGCACGCGCCAGCTTGATGGTTTCAGGGTTGGTGGCGTTCAGCATGAACATGGCGGCGGCATTGCCCGGCCGGAAACTCTTTTGACCCATCTTGCGCAACAAGTTACGCATGTTCATGGAGACATCGCCAAAGTCGATGTTCACAGGGCAAGGCGACAGGCATTTGTGGCACACGGTGCAGTGGTCGGCCACGTCCTCAAACTCTTGCCAATGCTTGATCGAAATGCCCCGGCGGGTTTGCTCTTCGTACAAAAACGCCTCAACCAGCAAGGAAGTAGCCAAAATCTTGTTGCGCGGGCTGTATAGTAAATTGGCGCGCGGCACATGGGTGGCGCAAACCGGTTTGCACTTGCCGCAGCGCAAGCAGTCTTTCACGCTGGCGGCAATTTCGCCAATATCAGACTGCTGCATGATGAGCGACTCATGGCCCATCAGACCAAAGCTGGGGGTGTAGGCGTGCGTGAGATCGGCGGCGTGCACATCGTCACCCAGCCCGGTCAAAGCCGCACCGCGCAGCAATTTGCCCTTGTTGAAACGACCCTCAGGGTCCACTTTGGCCTTGTAGGCCGTGAAGTTGGCCAGTTCGGCATCGGTCAAAAACTCAAGTTTGGTGATGCCAATGCCGTGTTCGCCCGAAATCACGCCGTCCAGGCTGCGGGCCAACACCATGATGCGGGCCACCGCTTCGTGGGCGGTTTGCAGCATTTCGTAGTTGTCGGAGTTGACCGGAATGTTGGTGTGCACATTGCCGTCACCCGCGTGCATGTGCAAAGCCACCCACACACGCCCCTTCAAGACCCGCTGATGGATGGCGTTGACCTCGGTCAGGATCGGCAGAAACACCGAGCCGGAAAAGATGTTTTGGAAAGCCGGCCGAATTTGCGTCTTCCAGCTGGCGCGCAGACTGTGCTCTTGCAGCTGGGGAAACAGCGTATCGACCTGCGTGAGCCAGCCTTGCCACTGGTCGCGCACTTCGCGCACCACGGCCAAAGCCTGGGCCACCCGGTCTTCCAGCAGGTCGGCTGAAGCGATGAGGTTGGCATCGTCTTGCTTGCCCAGCGGCAGGTTGCCCCGCTCCAAAAAGTCTTCTAATTCACGGCACAGCTTGAGCTTGTTGCGCAGGCTCAGCTCGATGTTGATGCGCTCGATGCCGTCGGTGTACTCGGCCATGCGCGGCAATGGAATGACCACGTCTTCGTTGACCTTGAAGGCGTTGGTGTGGCGCGAAATGGCGGCGGTTTTTTTACGGTCGAGCCAGAATTTTTTGCGCGCCTCGGGGCTGATGGCAATAAAACCCTCGCCGCTGCGCGAATTGGCAATGCGCACAATCTCGGAGGTAGCCTTGGCCACATCGTCCGCGTTGTCCCCGGCTATGTCGCCAATCAGCACCATTTTGGGGAAACCGCCGCGCTTGGACTTGGTGGAATAACCCACGGCCCGCAAATAACGGTCGTCCAAATGCTCCAGGCCTGCCATCACGGTGCCCGTTCGCTTTTGCTCGGCAAACATGAAGTCTTTGATCTCGACGATGCTGGGCACCGCCTCGCGGGCATGGCCAAAAAACTCCATACACACCGTACGGGTGTGCGTAGGCATGCGGTGCACCACCCAGCGGGCGCTGGTAATCAAGCCGTCACAGCCTTCCTTTTGCACCCCTGGTAGGCCACTCAGGAACTTGTCAGTCACGTCCTTGCCTAAGCCTTCCTTGCGGAAAGTCTTGCCTGGAATCACCAAAGTCTCGGTCCGGATCGGGGTTTTGCCGTCGGCCTTGAAGTAGCGCAGCTCAAAGGTGGCCGCTTCGGCGTCGTGAATTTTGCCCATGTTGTGGTCCATGCGCACCACATCCAGCCATTCGGCATCGGGAGTGACCATGCGCCAGCTGGCCAAGTTGTCGAGGGCCGTACCCCACAAGACAGCTTTTTTACCGCCTGCGTTCATGGCGATGTTGCCGCCAATGCAACTGGCCTCAGCCGAAGTCGGATCCACCGCAAACACAAAGCCACCGCGCTCAGCCGCATCGGCCACGCGCTGGGTGACTACACCCGCTTCAGTCCAGATGGTGGGAATTTTGTGCGCTATACCGGGCAGGTTCACCATTTCGACCTCGGTCATGGCTTCCAGTTTTTCGGTGTTGATGACTGCACTTTTCCAGGTCAGGGGAATCGCGCCCCCCGTGTACCCCGTGCCGCCGCCCCGTGGCACGATGGTCAGCCCCAGATCAATGCAGCCCTTGACCAGCCCCGCCATTTCAGTTTCAGTGTCCGGCGTCAGCACCACAAAGGGGTATTCCACACGCCAATCGGTGGCATCGGTCACATGGCTAACACGCGACAAGCCATCGAACTTGATGTTGTCTTTGGCCGTTAAGCGGCCCAAGGACTTTTGCACCAAGCTGCGCAGCTTGGCCATGCGGGTAAAGCGTTCGCTGAACTGAACCACAGACTGGCTGGCTTGCGCCAGCAACTGCCCCACCAAGGCATCGCGCGCGGCATCGGCCTCAGGGGTGCGGCGCTTTTGCACCTCGGTCAGGCGGTGCTGCAAGGCCTCGACCAGCAATTTGCGGCGTCCGGGGTTGTCCAGCAAGTCGTCTTGCAAATAAGGGTTGCGCTCCACCACCCATATGTCCCCCAGCACCTCGTACAACATGCGGGCCGAACGACCTGTTCCACGCTCTTGCCGCAATTGGTTCAGCAAACCCCAAGCGGATTCACCCAACAGACGCACCACGATTTCACGGTCAGAAAAACTGGTGTAGTTGTAAGGAATCTCGCGCAGGCGCGGCGCATCGGCGTCGGCTTGCATCAAATGTTGGAGCGTTGTGGGTGCATTCATAGGGATAGGCGCGGTCAATTGCGTTCTTTAAACGCGGTCAGCCAGACCTGGACAGAGGCGTCAAACCGGCTGGGACTGAATATTACCGCAGTGCAGCAAACACGCGCGGGGGGTGGGGACACCCGGATTAAGCCGTTGGGACCCCTGGAAAATCCGGGTTGTCATCGAACAGTCATGCTGCTTTAATTCCTCAGCCACATTGCTTCGCTAAACTGTTTGATGAAATTTGCCTCATTAAATGTGCTTAGTTTTTAAGCAAATCAACGTTTTTCAAAGGAGTCTTCATGAAATTCAAACTCGCACTTTCTGCCATGGTCCTAGGCTTAGCAAGCATTCCTGCCCAAGCCCAGACTGAAATCCAATGGTGGCATTCGATGGGTGGCGCTCTGGGCGAATGGGTCAACGACCTGGCCAAAGACTTCAACAACAGCCAGAAAGATTACAAAATCGTACCCACATTCAAGGGCAGCTACGACGAATCCATGACCGCAGCCATTGCCGCCTACCGTGCGGGCAACGCGCCCCACATATTGCAAGTGTTCGAAGTGGGCACCGCCACCATGATGGCCAGCAAAGGGGCCATCAAACCCGTGGGCGAAGTCATGAAAGAAGCCGGCCTTAAGTTCGACCAACAAGCCTATGTACCCGCCGTGGCCGGTTATTACACCGCCCCCAACGGCCAAATGCTGAGCTTCCCGTTCAACAGCTCCACCCCCGTGTTTCACTACAACAAAGACGCCTTCAAGGCAGCTGGCATAGACCCCAACGTGCCCCCCACCACCTGGCCTGAAGTGGCCTTGGCAGCGGCCAAACTCAAGGCCAGCGGCCACAAATGTCCCTTTACGACCAGCTGGATCAGCTGGACACAGCTCGAATCCTTTTCGGCTTGGCACAACACCGAATTTGCCACCAAAGGCAACGGCATGCGCGGCATGGACGCCCGCCTGAGCTTTAACACCCCCCTGCACGTTCGGCACATAGACAACTTGGCCAACATGGCCAAGCAAGGCTTGTTCATCTATAAAGGCCGTGGCAATGCAGCCGACGCCACCTTTGTTTCTGGCGAATGCGCCATGGCAACCGGTTCATCGGCTTTGTACGGCAGCGTGGTGCGCAATGGCAAGTTTGGCTACGGCATTGGCACCCTGCCCTATTACCCCGATGTGAACGGCGCGCCGCAAAACACCGTGATCGGTGGTGCCAGTCTGTGGGTCATGAGTGGCAAAAAAGCCCCTGAATACAAGGGTGTTGCCCAGTTCTTTGCCCACCTGTCCAAGGACGATGTGGCTGCTGCCAGCCACCAACGCACAGGCTACCTGCCGGTCACCAAATCTTCTTTTGAAGTCACTGAAAAATCAGGCTTCTACAAAAAGAACCCCGGAACCGATGTTTCAGTGACGCAAATGATCCGCAAAACCACCGACAAGTCACGGGGCGTGCGTTTGGGTAACTTCGTGCAAATCCGCACCATCATTGACGAAGAACTCGAAGGTGTGTGGAGCGGCAAAAAGGGCACCAAAGAAGCCCTGGACCTGGCCATCAAGCGCGGTAACGAGCAACTCGAACGCTTCGAAAAAGCCAACAAGTAACAGCTTAATGGCCCTGAATGAAGGGGCTTCACCACAAAAGCAGAGGCATTGCCTCTGCTTTTGTGCATTTTGCTGATGGCCTGAATTGCCCACCATCGGATGGTCAAAACCTGTAGAAAGTGGTTTTGAGTCCGGTTTTATGAAGAGTCTATGGAAAAACGCGTTCGTTTCAAATCACGCTGGTTGCCTTGGTTGCTGATTGCCCCACAGCTGGCCGTCGTGTTGGTGTTCTTTTTTTGGCCTGCCGGTCAGGCGCTGTACCAAAGCGTGTTGCAAGAGGACGCTTTTGGCGCTTCCCGCGAGTTTGTGGGCATGGAGAACTTTGCCCGGCTTTGGAACGATTCAGGTTACATCGACTCCTTTGTGACCACCGGGGTGTTCTCCATCTTGGTGGCCACCATAGGTTTGTCGGTTTCGCTCTTGCTGGCCGTGATGGCTGACCGCGTGGGGCGCGGGGCCGGTATCTACAAGACCTTGCTGATCTGGCCCTATGCCGTGGCCCCAGTGGTGGCTGGCGTGCTGTGGTTGTTCATGTTTGCTTCGCCCATGGGGGTGGTCGGTTATACCTTGCGCGCCATGGGCATTGAATGGAACCATCTGCTCAACCCCAACCATGCCATGGCGCTGATTGTCATGGCCGCCGTCTGGAAGCAGATTTCCTACAACTTCTTGTTTTTTCTGGCGGGCTTGCACTCCATCCCCAAATCTCTGATTGAGGCCGCCGCCATAGATGGTGCCAGCCCTTGGCGGCGCTTCTGGACCATCGTTTTTCCGCTGTTGTCGCCCACCACCTTCTTTTTATTGGTGATCAACATCGTTTATGCCTTTTTTGACACTTTTGCCATTGTGGACGCCACAACACACGGCGGGCCAGGCAAAGACACCGCCATTTTGGTCTACAAGGTGTATTACGACGGGTTCAAGGCGCTTGATATGGGCAGTTCGGCCGCGCAATCGGTGGTGCTGATGGTGATCGTGATTTCGCTCACGGTCCTGCAATTCAAGTTTGTCGAAAAGAAAGTGCAGTACTGAGATGATCGAACGCCGACCAGGCCTGCAAATTCTCCGACACCTCATCTTGCTGATGGGCGTGTTCATCGTGGCATTTCCCCTGTACCTGACTTTTGTGGGTTCGACCCAAACGGCCCAGCAAATCAACCAGAGCGTGCCCATGTCCATGGTGCCGGGCGGCCATTTTTGGGAAACTTACCAATTGACCCTGTTTGGCGGCCCCAACTCTCAAGGCAGCCCCTTGCCGGCCATGTGGCCCATGATGAAAATCAGCCTGATCACTGCGCTGGGCATCGCCATCGGCAAGATTGCCATCTCGTTGTTGTCAGCCTTTGCCATCGTGTATTTCCGCTTTCCCCTGCGCAACATGGTGTTCTGGATGATTTTTGTCACCCTGATGCTGCCCGTTGAAGTGCGCATCAGCCCGACCTACCAAGTGGTGGCCGGACTGGGCATGCTGAACAGTTTTGCGGGCCTGACCGTGCCGCTGATTGCCTCGGCCACGGCCACTTTCTTGTTCAGGCAGTTTTTTCTGACCATCCCGGACGAGTTGATTGAGGCCGCCCGCATGGACGGTGCAGGCCCGATGCGGTTTTTCAAGGATGTTTTGCTGCCTTTGTCGGCCACCAACATTGCCGCCTTGTTCGTGATTCAGTTCATTTACGGCTGGAACCAATACCTGTGGCCTCTGTTGGTCACCACCAACGAAGACATGTACCCCGTGGTGCTGGGCATCAAGCGCTTGATTTCTGGCGAATCCTGGACCGAATGGAATGTGGTCATGGCCGCCGCCCTTCTGGCCATGCTACCCCCTGCAATGGTCGTCATACTCATGCAAAAGTGGTTCGTCAAGGGGCTGGTCGATACAGAAAAATAAGAACGCCGGGGACAGACCACTGCGAAGCGGTGCTCTGTCCTCGTCAAATTAAAAACGCCGGGGATAGACCACTGCGAAGCGGTGCTCTGTCCCGAACTGATCCAAAGATTTATGGCATCCATCACCCTCTCTCACATCCAGAAAACCTATGACCAAGGGGCCAAAGCCAACCGAGTCATTCATGACCTGAGTGCCGAAGTGCGCGATGGTGAATTTGTGGTCATCGTTGGGCCCTCGGGTTGCGGCAAATCCACCCTGCTGCGCATGGTCGCGGGCTTGGAAGACATCACCAGCGGCACCCTCTCCATTGGCAATCGCGTTGTTAACGAGGTAGAACCCGCCGAACGGGACATTGCAATGGTGTTCCAGAACTATGCGCTCTACCCCCACATGAGCGTGTTTGACAACATGGCCTATGGTTTGAAAATTGCCAAACGCCCCCTGGAGGAAATCAAGGCCCGAGTGGACAAAGCCGCCGCTATTTTGGAACTCTCGCAACTGCTGCACCGCAAACCCCGCGAGTTATCGGGTGGCCAGCGCCAGCGTGTGGCCATGGGGCGGGCCATTGTGCGCCAGCCCCAGGTGTTCTTATTTGACGAGCCCTTGTCCAACCTGGACGCCAAGCTGCGTGCCCAAACCCGGCTGGAGATCCAAAAATTGCACCGCGAATTGGGCATCACAAGCCTATTTGTGACGCACGACCAAGTTGAAGCCATGACCTTGGCTCAACGCATGATTGTCATGAATGGCGGTCACATGGAGCAATTCGGTACGCCTGAAGAGGTTTACAACCGGCCGGCCAGTACCTTTGTGGCCAGCTTCATCGGTTCGCCACCCATGAACCTGCTGAAAAACGCCCCGGGCACCGACGCCCAGCGCATTCTGGGCATTCGCCCGGAGCATCTGGACATCACGCCTACGGGCTGGGCCTTGCAGGTCGACACCGTAGAGTTGCTGGGTGCCGAACGCTTGGTACATGCACGCCTGGAGGGTGAAACAGTCACGCTGCGGCTCGATGAATCGGTGACCCCACCCCAGCCGGGACAGACTTTTTACGCCACTCCCCGCGCTGACCGCTTACATTGGTTTGACGCCCAGACACAAAAACGCATCCCCTAAAACGCATTCTCTGAACCGTCCTACCTCAAGCGCCTTCACATAAACGCCCCCAATCATGAGCCTCTCAAGCCCCTGGCCCTACCCCAAGTGGATCGCCCACCGTGGCGCTGGCAAACTCGCCCCCGAAAACACGCTGGCCGCCTTCCGCTTAGGGGCTGAATATGGCTACCGCATGTTTGAATGCGATGTGAAACTGAGCGCCGACGGGATCCCCTTCTTGATGCATGACGCCACGCTGGAGCGCACCAGCAACGGCCAGGGCACGGGTGGCGACCTGCCTTGGCAAGTCTTGTCGCAGTTGGATGCGGGCAGTTGGCATTCGCGTCGCTTCGCGGGCGAGCCCTTGCCTACCCTGCAAAATCTGGCCCGTTTTTGTCTGGAAAACGCTTTTGGGCTCAACATCGAAATCAAACCCACCCCCGGCACAGAAGCCCTGACGGGGGACACCGTGGCCAGACAAGCAGCACAACTTTGGCAACACGCCGCTGTGCCGCCCTTGTTGACCTCCTTCAAACCCGATGCCTTGGAAGCAACCCGGCTAGCCGCCCCACAGTTGCCCCGGGGTTTGTTGCTCGACACGCTGTGGGAGGGTTGGCTGCAAAAAGCACAAGATCTGGGCTGCCTGGCCGTGGTCTGCAACTACACCCTGTGGGACGCCCAAACCGTGGCCCAAGTGCACAACGCGGGTATGCGGTGCTTGAGCTACACCGTCAACGAACAAGCCGCCGCCCAGCACCTGCTGGATCTGGGAACCGATGGGCTGATCACCGACCGAGTGGATCTGTTCAACCCCGCTTAAAGGCTATGAGCAAGCGATTAAGGTAAAAGATAAAGGTAAAAGCTCAAGACTAAGGTCGAGCCCAGCCACGCAGCATGGCCCATTCGGCCGTGGCTGCCACCAAAACCAGCGCCGCATAGGTGCTCATTTGCCCATCGTTGCCCTGCAAGACCAATCCGGCCACCAAGACCAACAACCCCAGTATTGAATGCACCAGCATGCGGCGTTTGATAGAAATGGCCCCGATACCCACCACCCAACGTCCGGCCCATGGCATGAGCAAAGCCATGGCCAGCGCAGGCAAAACGAAGTTGAATAGATGCAGGGTCAATTGCCAAACGGTCATGGGTGACAAGCAAAAAATGCAATATGCATGATAAAGACGTCGCAATTGTGCCCTGAAAGTCCCTCAAACCAAGGAACCCCAACGTGGACTGAAAGGGGTTTCTATAATCGGCGCATGGCTGTTTGGACCCTGGGCTTGAATCACACCACTGCACCGCTGGATCTGCGTGGCCGGTTTGCCTTCGCCTTGGACCAATTGGCACCCACTTTGCAGGGCTTGCGCACCAATTTGGCCCTGAACATGGACCAGACCCCCGAAGCGGCGATTTTGTCCACCTGCAATCGGACCGAAATTTATTGCGCCGCCGACCAAGCCGCCACGGCCGACACTCTGCGCTGGTTGGCAGAAACCGGGGGGGTCACCCCACAAGAGCTGCAAACCCATACTTATTTGCTGGAGGGCAATGATGCCGCCCGGCACGCCTTTCGGGTGGCCAGTGGCCTGGACTCGATGGTGCTGGGGGAGGCCCAGATTCTGGGACAACTTAAAGACGCCGTGCGTGCTGCTGAACAGGCCGGGGCTTTGGGCAGCACGCTCAACCAACTTTTTCAGCGCAGCTTTGCGGTAGCCAAAGAGGTGCGCACGGCCACCGAAATTGGGGCGCATTCCATCAGCATGGCCGCAGCCTCGGTCCGACTGGCCAGCCAGTTGTTCGAAGACATCAAGGACATCAAGGTGCTTTTTGTCGGTGCCGGCGACATGATTGAGTTGGTCATCACTCACTTTGCTGCCCGTCAACCCAAATCAATGGCCATCGCCAACCGGACACTGGAACGAGGCGAAAAGCTTGCCGGTCGCTTTGGGGCCGAAGTCTTGCGCCTCGCCGACCTGCCAAGTCGCCTGCACGAGTTCGATGCGGTCATCAGTTGCACCGCCAGCACCTTGCCCCTGATCGGTTTGGGCGCGGTCGAAAGAGCCCTTAAAAAGCGCAAACACCGCCCCATGTTCATGGTCGATCTGGCGGTTCCGCGCGACATCGAGCCCGAAGTCAAGGCGCTGGAAGATGTCTACCTTTATACCGTCGACGATCTGGCCAGTGTGGTGCAAGCCGGTCAGGCCCAGCGCCAGGCCGCCGTGGCCGATGCCGAAGTCATCATCGATGCCGGGGTACAAAGTTTCAGCCATTGGTTAGTGCAGCGCGACACCGTTCCGCTGATTCAGCAACTGCACCACCAAGCCGACCAATGGCGTGAAACCGAATTGGCCCGTGCCCGCAAACTGCTGGCCAAAGGCGATGACCCCGATGCCGTGCTGGATGCCCTGGCCAAAGGCCTGACCCAAAAAATGCTGCACGGTGCGCTGGCCGAGCTGCGTACCGCCGACCCGGCGCACCGCGAACAGACCATGCAGACGGTGCAGCGCTTGTTTTTAAGGCAAGAGCGTTAGCGTTTTCAGGACCCCCTCGGACCTTGGCCGTGCCATCAGTCCCGGCCCCATTGATTCCCCGCCAAAGGGAATCTGTCCTGTTAACCCCTCCATGCCCCAGAGTTTCCCAGCGCCAGGGAAAGCCCCCTCAAAATGAAACCTTTTTTAATTCACCAACTCGAACGCTACGCCGAGCGCCTGGCCGAGCTGGATTTTTTGTTGTCGCGCGAAGACATCATGGCCGACATGGCCCAGTTCATGAAGCTGTCGCGTGAGCATGCCGATGTCAGCGCGGTGGCAAGCCGATTTGCCCGCTACAAACAACGCAACGCCGACCTGGCTGAAGCACGCAACATGCTGGCCGATTTGCCCGAATCGGACGAAATGCACGCCATGGCGGGGGAAGAGGTCAGCTCAGCCGAAACCGAACTGCGCGCCCTCGAGGCCGAGCTTCAGCGCATGTTGCTGCCCAAAGACCCGCTCGATGCCCGCCCTGCTTATCTGGAAATCCGTGCGGGTACGGGGGGCGATGAGTCCAGCCTGTTTGCAGGTGACCTGTTGCGCATGTACACCCGCTACGCGCAAAACAAAGGCTGGAAGCTGGAACTCTTGTCGGAATCCCCCAGCGAACTGGGCGGTTACAAGGAGGTGGTGATCCGCTTGGAAGGGGACGACGTGTTTGGCAAACTGCGTTTTGAATCCGGTGGCCACCGGGTGCAACGGGTCCCCACTACCGAGACCCAGGGCCGCATCCACACCAGCGCCTGCACCGTGGCCGTGTTGGCTGAGCCGGACGAAACCAAGGCGGTGCAAATCAATCCGGCCGATCTGCGCATAGACACCTACCGCGCCAGCGGTGCGGGCGGGCAACACATCAACAAAACCGACTCGGCCGTGCGCGTGACCCACTTGCCCACCGGCATCGTGGCCGAATGCCAAGACGACCGCTCGCAGCACCGCAACAAGGCCAAGGCCCTGCAAGTGCTGGTGGCCCGCATCGAAGAAAAAGAACGCAGCGAACGCGCCGCCAAAGACGCCGCCCTGCGCAAGGGCCTGATCGGCACAGGTGACCGATCCGACCGCATCCGCACCTACAACTTTCCGCAGGGCCGGTTCACCGACCACCGCATCAACCTGACGCTGTACAAACTGACTTACATCATGGAGGGTGACTTGCAGGATGTGGTCGATGCCCTGCAAGCGGCCAGACAGGCTGAACAATTGGCCGAGCTGGAAATTGGGGGTGCCCCTTGAAGCTGAGCGACAGCCTGCAGCGTGCCCAAAGCTTGGGGCTCGCCAGAATTGATGCGCAGTTGCTGCACCTGCATGCCCTAGGCCGCGACCCCCATGACCGGGCCTGGCTGCTGGCCAACGACCATGAAACCTTGCCCGCCGACACGGCGGAACGCTTGGAACAATCCATGCAGCGCCGCTTGGCAGGCGAGCCTCTGGCCTACATCACCGGGTTTAAGGAGTTTTTTGGACTCAAACTGCAAGTCGATGCCCGGGTATTGGACCCCCGTCCGGACACCGAAACACTGGTGGAATGGGCTTTGGAATTGCTACCGGCTGACAGTCAGGCCTGCATTCTTGACCTAGGTACCGGCAGCGGTGCGGTGGCGCTGGCCCTGCAAAACGAACGCCCAAGCTGTCAGGTTGTGGCAGTGGATGCCAGCGCCGACGCTTTGGCAGTGGCCCAGTCCAATGCAAACCGCCTGAATTTGCCCGTGAAATGTGTCCTCAGCCACTGGATGTCGGGTGTTTCGGAACAATTTCAGCTGATTGTGTCCAACCCGCCCTATGTGGCCGATACCGACCCGCACCTGACCGCCCTCACCCACGAACCCCTGCAGGCCCTGACCAGTGGCCCGGAAGGGCTGGACGATTTGCGCCAAATTGTGGCCCAAGCCCCCAGCCGACTGGCTCCGGGAGGCTGGCTTTTGCTGGAACATGGCTGGGACCAAGCCCCTGCCGTGCAAACCTTGCTGCGCGACGCGGGGTTTAAACAAGTGCAATCCCGCAAAGACTTGGCAGGCATCGAGCGCTGTTCGGGTGGCCTTTGGCCCGATGAATCCGTTCTACTGGCCCCACAACTCTGAAGACTTTGAATCAGAGTGATAATTCACCCCATTCGAAAACGGCACCATTTGGAGCAAAGACCATGAGCGACACCCAGCAACGCATCGACGAACTCGTCAAAGGCAATGAAATCACCCTGTTCATGAAGGGTAACGCCAGTTTCCCCATGTGTGGTTTTTCAGGCCGCGCCATCCAGATCTTGAAAGCCTGTGGCGTAGACCCCAAAACCGTCAAAACCGTCAATGTCTTGGACGACGCAGAAATTCGCCAAGGCATCAAGGAATACAGCAACTGGCCCACGATTCCCCAACTCTACGTCAAGGGCGAATTCATCGGCGGCTCGGACATCATGATGGAAATGTACGAATCGGGCGAACTTCAGCAAGTCATCAACGGCCAAGCCTGATGCGGGCGCCCCTGGAACGCTGGGGCCTTGCACTCTTTCGAACCATCAGTCCAGCAGCGCCATGTATCAAGAGGGCCATCAATAGCCTTCTCTCGTATAAAGCAGCATCAAAAAAGCCAGTCATCAGACTGGCTTTTTTCATGGGTTGATCAAACTGATCAGCGGAGCTTGGACTGAGGAACCACCTTCATGTCCCCGTCGAGAGAACCAATGTATCCGGCCATGGCCTTGAGTTCTGCGTTGGAGAACTGCTTGGCAATGCCGCCCATCACACCGTTGTTACGGCCCCAAGTGGCTTGGTTTTCCACTTTGTAAGACTTAAGCGCGACAAACAAGAAGTCTTTGTGTTGGCCTGCAATCTTGGGGTAACTGGGGTCTACGGGTTTAGAGAAGTTGTCCCCGTGACATGAGATACAGGCTCCTTTTTGCAACAAAGCGGCCACTTTGGCGTCCGGTGCTTTGGGGGCTTTGGCCACAGGCTCAGTCTTACCATGAACTTCGTAATAGGCGGCCAGATCGGCCATGTCTTGGTCGGTCAGGCTGGCAGAAATACCGCGCATGGTGGGGTGCTTGCGCTCACCTTTTTGGTAGGCGGTCAGGGCCGAGACAATGTACTTGGCATTTTGTCCGGAGATCATCGGCACGCGGTAAATCTCGGGGAAACTGGCTTGGTAGCCTTTGATACCGTGGCAACCAATGCACATGGCGATCTTTTGTTCAGCGGCTTTGGCATCGCCCTTGATCTCTTGGGCATGGGCGGAAAAGGCGGTCACTGAGGCGACAGCCAAGGCAAACATCGAGGTCAACAACTTGTTCATTTTGCTTACACAATCCAATTGATTGATAAAAATCAACTGTGGATTATATCGGGCTGGCCCTCATAATCCTGACAAGCCCCTTTCCTATTTTGAGAACAAAGCAACATGAAATTCAAAGGTACCGATAACTATGTGGCCACGCAGGACCTGATGCTGGCTGTCAACGCCGCCATCACCCTCAAGCGCCCCCTGCTGGTCAAAGGCGAGCCCGGCACCGGCAAAACCATGCTAGCCGAAGAAGTGGCCGAGTCTTTGGGCCTGCCGCTGCTGCAATGGCACATCAAATCCACCACCAAAGCCCAGCAAGGCTTGTATGAATACGATGCCGTCAGCCGTCTGCGCGACAGCCAATTGGGTGAAGCCAAGGTCAAAGACATCGAAAACTACATCATCAAAGGTGTGTTGTGGCAAGCCTTTACCTCTGAAACCCCGGTGGCGATATTGATCGACGAAATCGACAAAGCCGACATCGAGTTTCCCAACGACTTGCTGCGGGAAATTGATCGAATGGAGTTCTATTGCTATGAAACCCGCCAATTGATCAAAGCCAAGACCCGCCCACTGGTGTTCATCACTTCCAACAACGAAAAAGAACTGCCCGACGCCTTTTTGCGCCGCTGCTTCTTCCACTACATCAAGTTCCCTGAAGCAGACACCATGCGGCAAATCGTGGATGTGCACTTCCCCACGCTCAAAAAAGACCTGCTGGCCCTGGCCCTCAAGACCTTTTACGACGTGCGCGGCCTGCCCGGTCTGAAGAAAAAGCCCTCCACCAGCGAACTGCTGGATTGGCTCAAACTGTTGGTGGCCGAAGACATTCCACTCGAAGCCCTGCAAAGTGCAGACCAAAAAGTGTCGGTTCCGCCTTTGGTGGGGGCGCTGCTCAAAAACGAGCAAGACGTGACTTTGTTTGAAAAGCTGGTGTTCATGAACCAGCGCAACCGTTAAGGACGCCTCCATGGCCGGACCGAATCTCTTGCTCGAAGGCATCTCCGACGCGGTCGGCTTCGTGGGTGGCGCACTGCTGGGCTTTTGGCTCGGGCGACTGTTAGGCCTCGACATCTTTGCTGCGGGCTACGGCATCGCCAGCATGGGAGGCATTTTGCTGGTGGGCTTGGGTGGCGGGGTCGGTTTAAAGCTGGCACGGCATTGGCGCGCCAAACAAAATGCCAAAGACAACGACACCCCAACATGACCCACTGGATCGCGCCTTGCAGCCTGCCGGGTCAGCATGTGACCCTGGCCCCCCTGTCTACCGCCCACCATGACGACCTGGTGGAAGCCGTGCGCGATGGTGAACTGTGGCAACTTTGGTACACCGCCATTCCCAGCCCTGAAGGCATGGCTTCTGAAATCCAGCGCCGTCTGGACCTGCAAAGCAAAGGCAGCATGATCCCGTTTGCGGTGATCGAGCCAACGACTGGCAGGGCCGTGGGCATGACCACTTACATGAACATTGACGCGGTCAATCGCCGGGTGGAAATTGGTTCGACCTGGTACCGCCATAGCGTGCAACGCAGCCCGCTCAACACCGAAGCCAAGCGACTGTTGTTGACCCACGCCTTTGAACAACTGGACTGCATCGCCGTGGAGTTCCGCACACATTTCTTTAACCAGCAAAGCCGCCGCGCCATAGAACGCCTGGGTGCCAAGCTGGACGGCGTGCTGCGAAGCCACCAAATCAACCCCCACCCCCAAGCCCAAAACACCCTGCGCGACACCTGCGTTTACAGCATCGTGGCCAGTGAATGGCCGACGGTGAAGGCGCATTTAAACTTTCAATTGAACCGCTCCAACGCCAAGGACTCACGGTCATGCTGATCGACTTTTTCTACACATTGCGTGCCGCCAAACTGCCCGTTTCGGTACGCGAATACCTGACATTGCTGGAAGCCCTGCAAGCCAATGTGGTCGGCCCGGCAGCTGACGCTTGCAGCATTGATGATTTTTACCACCTGGCACGCACGGTGATGGTCAAAGACGAAAAGCACTTTGACAAATTCGACAAAGCCTTTGGCGCTTACTTCAAGGGCGTGGAGATGCTGACCGACTTCACCAAGGAAGTTCCCCTGGAGTGGTTAGAAAAAATTCTGCAAAAAGAACTTACGCCCGAGCAGAAAGCCGCCATCGAGAAGATGGGCTGGGACGAGTTGATGGACACGCTGAAAAAGCGCCTCGAAGAACAAAAAGAACGCCACGAAGGCGGCAGCAAGTGGATCGGCACGGGCGGCACGTCACCCTTTGGCAACGGAGGCTACAACCCCCAAGGCATTCGGATTGGGGGCAAAGGCGGCAACAAAAGTGCCGTCAAAGTCTGGGACCAACGCGCCTACAAAGACTACGATGACAGCCAGGAGCTGGGCACCCGCAACATCAAGGTGGCCTTGCGCCGCCTGCGCCGCTTTGCCCGGGAGGGCTCTGTAGAAGAGCTGGATTTGCCCGACACCATCCGGTCCACAGCCGCCAATGCGGGTTTTCTGGACATCAAAATGCGGCCCGAACGGCACAACAACGTCAAGGTGCTGCTGCTGATGGACGTGGGCGGCACCATGGACGAACACATTGCCCGGGTGGAAGAAATGTTCTCCGCCGTCAAGGCCGAGTTCAAGCATCTGGACTTTTATTACTTCCACAACTGCGTTTACGACTTCATGTGGAAGAACAACAAACGCCGCTACGCCGAGAAATTCCCAACCTGGGACATCCTGCGCAAATACAACAAAGACTACAAGTTGATCTTCATCGGGGATGCCACCATGAGCCCCTACGAAATTTTGCAGGCGGGTGGCAGCGTGGAGTACAACAACGAAGAAGCCGGGGCCGAATGGCTGATGCGGCTGACCCACACTTTCCCCAAATTTGCGTGGATCAACCCCGAGCCGCAAGGCGTTTGGCAATACCGCCAAAGCATCTCCATCATCCAGCAACTCATGAGCCAACGCATGTTTCCGCTCACCCTGAAGGGACTGGAAGATGCCATGCGATTGCTCAGTAAATAAGTTTTGCCACCGATATCGTTTGTTCTGACGGCTTCATTCGTCAAGATGCAGCGCAGATTTTTAAATCATTTTTTAGAAGCATCACGAGACAATTGAGGGGACAGCGGCCCTGTAAAATCTCCACACCGCCACCGTAGTTCAATGGATAGAACTCTCCCCTCCTAAGGGAGTGATACAGGTTCGATTCCTGTCGGGGGCGCCAGTCGAGGCTTTCAAATCGTCTCAAATCATCTCAAAACCCGCACGCTCTCAGGCGTAGCGGGTTTTTTATTGTCTCAAGTGGTTTCAAGCGGTAACATGAAAGCACAAGATATTTACGGTACTTTTTTACGGTACATGGCAATACCGTAAAACCTTGTACCGTAAATAACCGCAAAAGGCCCTATGCCACTGACAGACACCGCTATCAAGAATTTGAAGTTCACCGGCAAGCCCGCAAAAACCACCGATGGCCATGGCATGTTCATTTTGGTCAACGCTTCAGGCAAATATTGGAGACTGGATTACAAATTTGGCGACAAGAGGAAAACCCTTTCGATTGGCACCTACCCTGAGGTTTCGTTGGCTCAAGCACGAAAGCACCGTGATGCAGCTCGAGTGATGCTTTCCAATGGCCAAGATCCTGGAGAGGCCAAAAAAATAGCCCGCGTAGAGTTGAAATCCAAAAATGCAAACCGCTTTGAAAACCTTGCCACTGCCTGGATGACCAGAACGACGAACCAGCGCAAACCAATCACGGACCGTAAGCTGGCAACGTGGATTGAAATTTATGTAAACCCTCAGATAGGCCATATCCCTGTTTCCGACCTGAAGCCGACTGACGTACTGAAGGTTTTGGCCGTGATGGACCGGGCCGGGATAGGCGATAGCCTGCGGCGGGTCAGGGGCATGATCGGCCGCATCATGCGTTTTGCCTGCGCTGAAGGGCTTGCAAAACGCGACGTGACTCAAGACCTGGAGTTAAAGGACCTGTACAGCCTACCCAAAACCGTTCACCATGCCGCGATCATCGAACCCCTGCCATTTGGTGGCCTATTGCGTGCGATCCACGGCTACCGGCCTGACACGGTGGCTGGCGCTGCACTGCGGCTTGCCCCGCTGCTGTTTGTCCGGCCTGGCGAATTACGAAAAATGGAATGGTCAGAGATTGACCTTGAAACGGGCACTTGGTCAATACCGGCGGCAAAAATGAAAATGGGCGTTGCCCACATCGTGCCCCTGGCAAAGCAGGCGGTGGCCATTTTGCAGGCACTGCACGACCAGACCGGGCACGGTGGCTATGTTTTTCCCAACAACAGGGGTGAAGGCCGTTCCATGAGTGAAAACACGGTTAACGGCGCTTTGCGGGCATTGGGCTATGGCCCTGACCTGCATGTTGGTCACGGATTCCGAGCGAGCGCCCGTACGATGCTGGACCAGAATTTGAGGCAAGACGTGCGCATCATTGAACTGCAATTGGCCCACCTCACGCGCGATGTGAATGGGCAGGCGTACAACCGAACAAGTTTTCTGCCAGAGCGCGTGCAGCTAATGCAGGCGTGGGCCGATTACCTGGACCAGTTATGCGAAGGCGGCAAGGTCATTCCGATGGCGAAGGCGGCGTAATGGCTTACCCAATGCAGGGGGTGGACGAAGCGATTTCGCACCTAGAGGCCATGACCGGCAAGACTGAAGAACAGTTGCTTGCTGCGGCGGTTGAACAAGATCACGGGGGTGATTACGCTGCGGCTTGCAGAAAAATCGCGCTTTTAGAAATGACAGTTCTTAAGCTGACAGACCAAAACGATGACCTGCAACGACGTATGGCATTGGCTGAACACATGGCTTCAATGTTCAAGGCAAAGGCCCCCATTGGGCACGTTGAACAGGTCATTGAGCTGAACCGGGATTACGAGACGGACCCTGCGACTGAATCATTTTTGGCTGGCAAAAGCCATTTGCAGCGAGTGGCATCAAGAGGTCGGCACGCTGAAGATTTGCAGATCAAACAGTCTGTAAAGGCTTGGTTTACGGAAAATAGAACCCAATGCAAGAGCGCTGGGGAGGCGATTGAAAAAGTCATCAAGTACGAGCCTATTGGTAAGCGAAAGGCAGAGGACTATTTGCGCGAATGGGTCACTGAAACGGGATTTGTGAAGGCAAAAATTGTGAAGCCGACGAAGGCGTTCAAAAAGTAGCACCTGCCGGGAGGAGGCATTCCTTTTAACAGAGGAAAAATCCACATTTGAGGCTTCAATATCAGGAGCACTCCAATGAAAGCAGGCGATTCAATCACGTTTGACAAGTTACCGGATTCGGCACTTGTTCGTCAATCCATGTTGATAGGCGGCGCGACCCCGGTACTGCCTATTAGCCCCGCCACCCTATGGCGAAAAGTGGCGAAAAGCACGTTCCCACAACCATTGCGCATCGGTTTGAGAACCACCGCTTGGCGCGTGGGGGATGTACGGGCATGGCTGGCAGCGTGCGAAACAGCGACGATTAGCCCGCAAACCGTTCGCCTGCAAGCTGCACAGGCGCAGGCGCGGATCAGCAAAAAAACAGCGTTGGTGGCAGCATGAAAGCCCGCCCAGATCCACAAAGTGAAACGGGCTCGCCCCCCGGCGAACCCGCTTCTGCCAACCCGCGACAAAACAGAGCGATCGACGGTTCTATTCTCGTTCAGTTTTTACCCAGCGATAAGGTGTTTTCTACACTTGCCGCCAAACTGGCTATGCGTGGGCACACTCTGATTGCAAAGCCACAACAAGGCGGCACAACGGTTTGGTGCGCTGGCAAATGGGGCCAAACACGCGTGTTCTCTCACTGGAACGATGTTCTGGCCTTTTGCACGCAGATTGGGGCCTGACCATGACCCGCCCTATCGAAACCACAACAATAGAAAAGCGCCGTTCACTTCGCCTGATCCTGAAGGGCACGCCCGGTAACAGGCTTGAACAGCAACGCGCCAGAATCATCCAAGCCTTAGAGCTTGGAACACTGAACACCAGCGAGGCACAGAGCTTTTTGCGCGTGTACGACCCACCTGCGAGAGTGTGTGAGCTTCGCCATGTCATGGGTTTCAAAATCAAAACCCACATGATGCTAGTCCAGACCTCCCTGGGCGACGTTCACCGTCTGGGAGTTTACGTTTTAACCCGTGGTGGCAAGCCATGACCCCCACAAACCTGATTGAAGCGCCTTACCCGCCCGATATCAAGGCGCGTGGCTGGGGGTTCGATATTGATATCGAGCGAATCGAAGCGTCAGACACATGGGCGCTTGCCGGGCCTGAATTGCGCCCTTGGCTACTCATGACCTGGATCACAGCTTGGCGCAGCCAACCAGTGGGCACGATGCCCGCTACACCCCGCCTGTTTGCCGCCCGCATTGGGATGCCCTGGGGACCTTTTCAGGAAGCGGCTGAAGTCCTCATGCGTGGCTGGGTGTTGCACGCTGATGGCTTGTTGTACCACCCCGTAATAACTGAGCGGGTGTTGGCAATGGCCGAGAAACGATTGAAAGATCGTGATCGTGTCGCAGCATGGCGGCTTAAAACAAACCTGAACGGTTACGCGTTACAAGCAGGTAACACCGACGCTACTAACAACGAAGTAGCGCGTGACCAACATGTGAGTACGACACC
>Ga0315903_10001785_pt1 | contig 32585 bp, 24 predicted proteins | sample LakEriMetagenome_7_FD_203524 | JGI IMG/M metagenome (GOLD analysis project Ga0315903, IMG submission 203524) | Freshwater fungal communities from buoy surface, Lake Erie, Ohio, United States - Buoy 2 MA119 | ecosystem: Environmental > Aquatic > Freshwater > Lake | place: USA: Lake Erie, Ohio...
GAAGATTGCGCTTGCTGCTACTGCTCAGAAATATTGGTCAGATAACGGCGTGTCTGTAACGCTTTCATTTGACAAAGAAACTGAAGCAAAGCATGTTGCGCCTGCGCTCCATATGTACGAGGGACAGTTAAAGGCTGTTTCATTCTTGCCTATGGGAAATCATACATATCCTCAGCAACCATATACACAAATAACAGAAGAAGAATATAATAGTTATATTGGTCAAATCAAAAAGATTGATTGGTCTGCTATCTATGATGGTGCTGAGAATCTAGAAGCACAGGGAGAAATGTACTGTACAACTGATGCCTGTGAAATAAAAATCTCTTAGTATGATAAAATAGTCTTATATGGCTACCTCATCAAATGTATATACAGAAAAAATATTTTCAGAGCATCCAACCTTAACTTGGTCTTTCGATGAGAGTATCGGCTACCTTTCTTTAATTAGCGAAGAACAAAGAGACTTAACAAGTTGGACACCAAGTATTGAAGAGGTAGTAATTGAAAAAGATGAGTCTGTTATAGGAGAACCTTTTAAAAATTCTTTTACATATAGGGTTAATGGTATTCAATTATCTGAAAATCAACTTACAACAAAAGTACTAATAAAAAGTCCAGATTTTTTTAATTTTAATGATCTTGACCTAGATTTAAAAACCTTTAGCATAGGTGCATGGCTTTATTCTGAAGGAGAATATATATCTAGTACATTTTTAGGTTATACGTACATAGATTCTGCTAATGGAGAGACAGTTTCGGTAATTAAAGAATTTGAAACACCATTTGTTAAAAAGTGGTTTTTTGTTTCAGAAAGTTTTGAAATTCCACATGAGACATCAGATGTTTCTTTAGTAATTGGATATAGATTTTCAAATGGAAGTACAAATCCTAACGACTATGATTTATTAATTAATGGGCTTTCTTTTGGACAGTGGTCTGAGGAATATAACTCAACCTCACTTGGAATTATTGCAGAAAACTTTCCTGACGACATAAACTTATCATGTAATGAAGGTTATGAAATATCTTCGTATGGAATTAATAATCAAAAAGCATATTGCTTGATTTCAGACAATAGGTTATTAGCCAGAACTAACTCAGTTCCATTAGTTTTTGGATCTGCTAACTCATTAACTTTATATCCACATAACACATTACCATCAATTATTTTCCCTGGACTAGGAATGTTTAATGAGTCAAATAAATATTCTTCTTATACTTTTGAATTTTGGGCGAGAATAGTATCCGATACTAATGTTGATAAAAAAATATGCGGACCAATTAATTCATCAGATGGCTTATATGTCAATGGCCCATTTTTAAAACTCAAGATTAACTCTTTTATAATTTCTCATTTTGTCGGTGAGTGGGGAAGACCAATGCTAATTCATATTAGGCTTTCTAAGAATACAGCATCATTGCTTGTAAACGGACAAAATGTTGGTAGCGTAAACTTTAACTCTGAAGATATTATTTTTTCAAACCCAACAACTGATGGGAAGAGCAATGACTGGATAGGCTTTTGGTCATATGAGGATGTATCTCCAATAGAAATAGATGGTGTTGCAATATATTCTTATGGTGTTGCAGAAATTTTAGCAAAGCGTAGATTTGTATACGGACAGGCAGTAGATATTCCAGATAATATCAATACTGCATTTGGAGGAACCACTGCATTAATAGATTATGAGTTTGCAGACTATTCAAAAAATTATTCATACCCAGATCTTGGCAAGTGGGACCAGGGAGCCAGAGAAAATGTAATTATTGAAGATAACAAGATATCTACTCCAAAATATAACTATCCAGAATTATATTTAACAAATAAAACTGTTTCGGAGTTTTATATTGATAATATAAATTTGCAGCAAGAAGACGAAGAACTTTTCTGGACCTTTAAAAAAACTAATGATGAAGTAAATGAGGGATTTTTATCTTTTGAGAGTTTAGACTTTATGACAGAACCCATAAGATGCTTTTATGGAGTATTTAAATCAAGAAGAGCAGTCTCAACACCAGAAACTATTTTTTATATTCAATCAGATGTTTCTGATGAAAGGTTTATAATTGAAATTGTTGATGATGTAATTCAATATAAATTTATAACTCCAAAACGTTTAGATCCAAACACAGGGTTACCAGTAGAGCAGATATTATATGTTTCATCTGGGCACACCATTAATGATGAGTTTACTATTGGATTAGACATAGAAACTTTTACAAATTATTATGGGGGAGATTTAGTATCATTTTTTAATGATAAAAAATCATTAAAGTTTTATGTTGGGGGAAGTAAAAATTTAGAAAACACATACCATGGAAACATGTATAAGATTGGCTTTTGTTCTGATAGAAATTATAATGAAATAGTTGATTTTTTTAATACCAGAGGGTTGCCAATAGACTATGAAAATGTATTTGATTGGTTTATTCAAACAGAGTTAGTTGATACAGATGGCGGGTCAAACCCATATGCAGTAGGAGGATACTACAATGCAAACGGAGATTTTGTTGAGGTTAATGATTCGTGGTGGGAGTTTTATTTAGATGGCGGTTTAGCCACTTCATTTGTAGCGTCAAGACTTCTTAATCATGTTGCTAGTTATATGTTACATGCAAGATATTCTTTCGGCTCATATATATTAGACATAGCAACAAAGTCTTATTGGAAAGACTACATTCCATTATCATATTTTGCAGAAAGAGTATTAGATGCAAAGGGTGACGAATATTACGATCTGGATTTATTACAGTTTAATATTAATTATCCAGCACCAACAAAATTTATTAAAGAAGAAACAGAAGGATCTTGGACATATAAAGAGTTAAAAGAAAAATATTCAAACCCAATACAAAGGTCATACGATTCGTTGGATAATCATTTATTTACAGGGTATAACGATTATTCTGATTTAGCCAAAAATGCACAATTTTCTTATAGATATAATACAGATGATTCATATTTAAAGTCATATATTAACTTTGAATATATAAGAAATGGAATGACTCTTCAAGATTCTTATTTTGAAAATATAGAACCAGCATCACAATCAGGTGTAGTAGACCCACAGGATAATTGGGTAACTACAAAATATGAAGTTGTAGATAACATGATTATTTATCCACCAAAAGATATTGACCCAAGAAAACTTGGAATAAAAATAAGTTTAGAGTTTATAAATTATGGAACAATGAATGGAATAGTTAGCCTTAAAAGTATGCAATTAGCATCTCAAGCATTTAATTCATATAGAGCAAATGCAATAGGAACAAGAGGCGAGGCAAAACTTTATCCATATGTAAAGAATGGATTCTATTATAATTATAAAGCAAGAAACCCATTTAGTATTTATAAGTCTAGTTCTCCATATTTATATTTAACACAAAAATCTGGAATAGAACCAAAAGACATTTATGATCCTGTATTAAATAGAGGTCTTCAAATTCCAATAAATAGCAATAAAGATAGTAACTATCAACTTATGTCTTTCCAGTCTGCAGTTATGTACAACAAAGACTCATTTCCATATTCTCCAACTCAGGTATTTGAAATTAAGTCAGATGACTCTCATATCAAATTTTATACAAAGGCAATTCAGTCAGACGGTAAAAGAGGAATTATCTATGCGATTAATGCAAAAACAAGAAAAATAGATAATAACGTTGTATTTTATTTAAATGGAAGACTTGTTAAAAACCCAATATTAAACACTAAGCAGTGGGCATTTATAGGAGTTTCTTTCTCTAATCTTTTTGATTGCAGTGGAAATATTGGTTCATTAAATTTAAATGGTCCGCTAATATATAATGTGATTTCTTACTATCAGGCAACCAATCTTCAAGAAGTTCAGGATGTGACACTAAGGCCATGGGTACTTGTACGTGGTATAAGAACTTCTGAATTGCACTGGTCATTTTGGAATAGTCCTGTAATATCCTGGAATGGTGTTTTAGTATTATCATCAACAAGTTATTACGGAGCAAATCCATCAAATATCTATAACAGTTATACTGGAAGAGATAAGATTATTGCAGAGTCAGACATGATTTTTAGTATTAAGGATTACGAATATTCCGTATACTCTAATGCATCATGGGTATCTAACACATCAACAGCCATATAATATGGTATACTGATGGTTATGAAAAACAAAAATCATCAACCTTTTGGTAAAGACGGCAAGCCACGCATGCCTGGTCAAATTGGTGACACAAAGGTTACTATGATTGAAAAGAACTATGACTGGGGCCTTTACGTATGGAAAAAGGCAAATGGAAAATGGTTCACTGACGGCAATGGAAATATCTTAAATATACCTTCAATGAAAGGTGACATTTCAAAAATTGCAGAATTAAAAAAGGCAGCAGCCTATTACGGAGAACCAGAGGGAGAACCACACTTCTTTCCTGGGCTTGCAAGAGTAACTGATGAAGAATATTCTGAGCAAAAGCAGAGAATGATGGAAGGTTGGATTCCGAACCTAAATGACCTTGGATCAGTATATGATGCACAGCAGACTATTAAGAAGTATGGAGCACAAGACTAATGTCAGAAGAACAAGAATTTATTATCGGTGCAAAGATAGATGACACTTTCAATATTATGGATCAGTTTAAGGTAGAAGATCCTTTTAATAAGTCATGGTCCGAGATAAAATCATACTCTGGTCTTGACAATAATTTTAAAAGAAGAACTGGAAGATTAGTAGAAAAAGCAGCAGCACCAGAAAATATGCAGGGATATCTTGATAGCGCTAGAGCGGAGCAAAGCGGTATTGACGGTGCAAAGTCAAAAGAGATTAATCCTGGAACTGTATATAGAAATGCTTACGGATTATTTGATGTAATCACACCACCATGGAATGTTTATGAACTTGCAAATTATTACGATACATCATTTGCTAACCATGCTGCAATTGATGCAAAGGTAGAAAACATCGTTGGACTTGGTTATGATTTTGAAGTTTCCCCAAGCACAATGCTTCGTCTTGAATCAAACAAAGATAAAGAGCAGGTGTCAAGAGCACGGAATAGAATTGAAAGAGCAAAAATTGAAATGCACGAATGGCTTGAATCATTAAATGATGATGATTCTTTTACAACTACAATGATGAAAGTGTATACAGATGTTCAGGCAATTGGAAATGGGTACTTAGAAGTTGGTAGAACTACCCGTGGAGAGATTGGATATATTGGACATATACCAGCAACAACAATGCGTACAAGAAGAGTTCGTGATGGATATGTTCAAATTATAGGACAAAAAGTTGTTTATTTTAGAAACTTTGGAGCAAGCAATCCTAATCCAATTACATCAGATCCACGACCAAATGAAATTATTCACTTCAAGCAATATTCTCCATTAAACACATTTTATGGAGTACCAGATATTATGTCTGCTATTAACTCACTTCATGGAGACCAGTTAGCATCACAATATAACATCGACTACTTTAGCAATAAGGCTGTTCCTCGTTATGTTGTAACTCTAAAGGGAGCACGTCTTTCTGCAGATGCAGAAGACAAGATGTTTAGATTCTTACAAACAAACCTTAAGGGGCAGTCTCACAGAACGCTGTATATTCCACTTCCTGGAGACAGTGACACAAACAAGGTTGAGTTTAAGATGGAGCCTATCGAAAACGGTGTTCAAGAGGGTTCATTTGAAAAATATCGCAAACAAAATCGTGACGATATTTTAATTGCACATCAAGTCCCTTTGTCTAAGATAGGTGGAGAAGATGCTGGTGGTATAGCAGCAGCAATGTCTCAAGATAGAACATTTAAGGAACAGGTAGCCAGACCTGCACAAAGAGAGTTAGAAAAAATATTAAATAAGATTATTAAAGAAAAAACAGATGTTCTGGTTTTAAAGTTTAAAGAATTAACATTAACAGACGAAATTGCACAATCTCAGATTTTGGAAAGATATATCAAGACCCAGGTCATGCTTCCAAACGAAGCAAGAACTGTGCTTGGACTTCCACAAAGGGAAGGAGGGGATGAGCCTTTCCAGCCTAAGCCACAAGACACTGCTAACGATACAGCAAATAGAGCAAGGGATGGAGAAAGAACGAACAACCAGTCTGATGGTCCTGCCACAATAAGTGGTAGAAATCCAAAAGGCGAAGGTAGATCTTCTCAATAGTTATCCACAATGTTATTCACAATTTATTAACATTTGTGTAAAAAAGGCTCTATAATATATTCTAGTATGACTATATCCAAAGCCCATTGGAACACCGATGGCGACTCAGTAAGACTTTCCCTTCCTTTTGCGAAGGTTGATAAAGAGAGACGTATCGTCTCAGGTTTTGCATCCCTTGATAATATTGATAAGCAAGGAGATATAGTTACTTCAGAGGCTTCTATGAAAGCCTTTTCTGCTTTCCGTGGAAACATTCGTGAAATGCATCAGCCATCAGCAGTAGGCAAGATGGTTTCATTTAAAGAAGATAAATATTTTGATCCAGAATCTAAAAAGTTTTATTCTGGAGTTTTTGTGTCTGCATACATTTCAAAAGGTGCACAAGACACTTGGGAAAAAGTTCTCGACGGCACACTTTCTGGATTTTCGATTGGCGGTAGAATGAATAAGTGGGATGATGGATACGATGAGAAGTCAGACTCTACAATTAGAATTATTAAAGATTATGATCTTGTTGAACTATCACTTGTTGATTCTCCAGCAAATCAATTTGCGAACATCATGCATGTTGAAAAGGTAGATGGTGTTGATGTTATTAAGGGTGCAGATGTTGCACTTGAAAATGTTTTTTATGATGAAGAATCTGGTCTTGTAATGATATCAGATCAAGAAGCAGTAACAAGTCCAGTTACTGGCAACACAATGAAGAATATAGGTTTCGTTGAAAAAGAAGACAACGAAAAAATGGATATAGTCAAATTCTTAGTAGATAGTGCTAAAGGCATTGATGCTAAGATTTCAGAGGAGGAAAATCCTATGGCAAAAACAAAGAAGGTTACTGAAGAAGTAACAGAAATTGCTAAGTCAGAAGAAATCGCTCCAGAGGCAGATGCCGTAGTTGAAACTCCTGTTGCAGAAGTTACTGAAAAGTCTGAAGAGACTCCAGTTACAGAAGTTGCACAGACTGAAGAAGTAGTCGAAAAGGCTGAAGAAACAGTTGAAGCGCCAGCAGCAGAAGTTGCTACAGAAGTATCTAAATCAGATGAAGCAATTGTTGAAGCAGTTGCAGAAATCAAGAATACAATTACATCAGCCTTTAGCGATTTAGTTGAAACTGTAAAGTCTTTGCAGGCAGAAGTAGAAGTACTTAAGTCTAATAAGGTAGACACAGATGCAGTAAGAAGTTCATTAGAAGCAGTCGCCAAAGACATTGCTGCAACAAATGAACGCTTTAACGAGTTTGGAAAGAGAGTAGACGCAGTAGAAGCAGACACTGCTTTCCGAAAGTCTGGCGATCTAGGCGAGATCGTTCAGGAACAACCATCAGAGATGATGGAAAAATCCTTATGGGGCGGACGTTTCCTCAAAACAGCCGACTTATTTAGATAAGTAAAATACTTGGAGGTGACAATATGTCGGAAGAAATAAAGAAAAACCAACCAGGAGAATCAGGACAACTCGGTGGAACAACACCAGGTCTATATCAGTCACAGGGTGCATTTGCATCAGGTTCTGAAGCAGGTTCTAACGTTCCTGGTAATTACACTGATGGTGGCGTCCTTGGTAACATTCCAAACGCTAACCTAGGTCTTACAACAGGACCAAATGCAGTAAATCCTTCGGGTGAGGCTGGAAGCGGTATCCTACGCCCTGAACAGGCACAGCGTTTCATTGATTACGTTTGGGACGCTACAGTTCTCGCCCAAGATGGTCGCCGTGTCACAATGAGAGCAAACACCATGGAACTCGAAAAGATTAACGTGGGTGAACGAGTTATTCGTGCTGCTGCTCAAGGTGTCGGTGATTACACAAACACTGGTGCAACATTTAGCAAGGTAGAACTTACAACCAAGAAGATTCGTCTAGACTGGGAAGTATCTGCTGAAGCACTTGAAGATAATATTGAGGGGGCAGCGCTTGAAGATCATCTAGTTCGCTTGATGACAAATGCATTCGCTAATGATATCGAAGATCTCGCTATCAACGGTGACGGCGCAACAGGCAACTTCCTTTCAATTATGAAGGGCTTTATCAAGAAGCATCAAGATAATGGCGACTCACACGAGGCTGCTGTTACTGTTGCTGATAATGCCTGGACTCCAGAAGTTATGCAGGAATTAATTCTTGCATTGCCACGTAAGTATCGTGCTCTTAAGAACAATCTTAAGTTCTATGTTGGTACTGATACATTCGCTGGTATTGTTAAGAATAACGGTACACTCGCAGATGCTATTGCTGAAGCAATGGGTCCAAGAGTTGCTGGTACTGCATCAAACCGTCAAGCATACCTTGATGGAAATGGTCAGACATTCGGTGGAGCACGTACAACACGTGTTCTCGGAATTGACGTACAAGAAGTTCCTTACTATCCAGATGGATATGTCGATTTGACATTCCCTCAGAACCGTGTATGGGGCTTCCAGAGAGACATCGTTGTAAACCGTGAATACAAGGCAAAGAAGGATACAATTGAGTATACCGTCTTCGTTCGTTTTGGTATTCAATGGGAAGAAGAAGATGCAATCGTCTGGGCCGATGCTGCTGCAGATGCATAATCTGTAAACAGTACCTTTTGAGAGGGGGCAGGGGTTGATCTCCTCCCCCTCTTATCTTTAGTATTCTGTTATAATAGTCACAGGAGGTAAAATAATGGAAGAAAATAATTTAAATAATGAAAATAGTTCTCCAGTAGAAAATACTACTGTTGAACAATCCACTATTGATACACCAGTTGTAGCAGAACCAGTAGTTGAAACCAAAGTAGAAGAAATTGCTGCTGAAAATAATATTCAGGTATCAGTTTCTGAGGTATCAGAATCTTCTGATGTTATTACTACAAACTATTTCAGCAAGCCAGCAAATGATACAGAGCAGGCTGTTGGTTCTATCGTAAATGGTGTGATTGGGGTCACAGAAGTTCCCCGTCAAAATAGAGATGCAGAGACATCTGTTGAAAAGAAAGTTAACAAAACAGTTGCTCTTCATTCTACAAAGAATGTAAGTTTGCCTGGAGTTGGCAAGGTATATCGTGGATATAATATTGTCACACCACAGCAGGCTGAAAAGTGGTTAGAACGCAGTCACATTAGACTTGCTACACCAGAAGAAGTCGCCAAGGAGTTTGGTCGATAAATGGAAGTATTGAGAGTTCCACCTTATCCTCTAGTCACAACATGGGATTTGCCTATCGCAAATTACGAGTATATTGTGTATGTCGAGGATTTGGTGGATCACTCAGTCGAAGAATCAAATATTTTTTCTAATGCAAATGGTAAATTAATTTATGAGTTACCACTTGAAAAGGTACAGTTTGATCGTGACTTTTTAATTAGATTTTATGATACAGAGCACGAACATATTCTTTATGAAAGCAACTTATCAGTAATTAGACCATACATAAATCCTTTAGATATGGCAGATACAGCCACGGCAATTAATGAATATAAGATGTACGAACTTATAGCAAGATCTATAATTGATACATATGTTGGCGATGGTTTTTATAATCATAAGTTAGTTATAAATACAACTGGAAATGGTGCAGATTATTTCCCAATATGGCATGATTTTAATAGAGTTTTAAAAGTTTATGAAAATGATATCTTAGTATATGACATAGATAATCCAGAAGACTATGAGTTTGAGTATAAGGTTTTATTAGATAATTCTGCGATTTATAAAGTTGAAACAGCAACTGTTGGCCAAGAGAGAAACAGAAGAGAAAATGATTTAACTAAGATATCTACAGCGCATGGAGATTTAGGTTATGTTGCTTACTCTCCAACAGATTTTCCAAGAGGCTTTGACTATACATTTATTTTAGATGTTGGATATCGTGCAGTTCCAGCAGATGTAGAAGTGGCAACAAAAATGCTTATTGAAGATATAAAGTGTGGAAAGTTAGATTATTACACCAGATATATTTCTGCATATAATACAGATCAGTTTAGAATACAGTTTGATAAGAGCATGATGGCTGGCACTGGTAATATGATTGTTGATAGAATTTTAGATAAGTACGTTAAGACAATAACTAAGCCAGGAGTTTTATAATGGTTATATGCGAAACTCCAGACTTCGCATTTCCTATGCAAGCAGACGTTTACCATCCAATAGTTGATCAAGGTGCTTATGGAAATGTTAAAAAAACTTGGATATTAGATCGTACAATTGCTTGTTCATTTGCTCCAGCAGGTACTGCTTTTAAAGAAGAAGTAACACCAAACATTAATATTACGCAAGAAAAATTATTACTTGGAAGATGCAAAACAGATATTAGACTTTCTAGCAAAGAAGCAAAAAATTCAATAACAAATGTAATCATAACAAATATTCGTGATAAAAACTGTAATGAAATCTATCTAGAGACATCTGGGCCACGTTCTGGAAAGTCTACAATATTTGAAATAGCAGCACAAGATCCGTTTGCTGGCCCATTTGGAAATGTTGAATATTACAAGTTAGTTATTCGTAGATCTGAAAACCAGGCGGTAGATATATGATTACTACTAGGTTTGATAATAAATTATTTAAAAAGCAAATGAATAATCTAATAGATTACTCTGTAGGATTTTTAGACGGTATGCAGAATGGTAAAAGAAAGTTTTTGGTTAGTCTAGGCTCAGATGTGTCAGAGTTAGCGTCACAGTTTATAGACTCAAATGCAAGAGTAAATCCAGAAGCATTACACCACGTATATGAATGGTATCAAACTGGAAGTCCTAATGCTAGATTATTTGATATAGAATATGTTGCAAATAAAAATGGTATTTCTTTTATTTCTTCTTTTAAGCAATCATCTACTGTTAAGAGTGGATCTACAGAGCCATTTAGAGAAAAAGCATTTATTATGGAAAATGGAATAAGTGTTACAATTAAACCAAAGAATGGTGAAGTTTTAAGGTTTGAAGATAATGGTGATGTTGTATACACAAAGAAACAAGTAACCGTAGACAACCCTGGTGGAATAACTCAAAATCAGTTTAAAAATACATTTGAGTCTTTTTTTAAAAACTATTTTACACAAGCATTTTTAAAGAGTAGTGGTCTTAGAGAATATTTTGCTAGACCAAAAAGTTATAAAGCAAACCTACCTGCTGGCATAAAGGGCGGAAGAAGCGTTGGTCTAAGTGCTGGTTATAAGTGGGTTGCAGAGGCTGGGGTGATGAGATAATGGCTATTTCCTATCCACCAATATTTGTTAATGATTATTTGGCAGAAAAAGTAGATACCAGATTTGGCTGGAATGTTCCATTTTTCCCAACATCTCCATCTAGCATTGAACAACTAACAGAACAGTTTCCAGAAGGTTTGTTTTGTGTGTTTGATAGGATGTTTAGGATGCGTCGTAAATCTTTTCCACACATCAAGGATGAACAGTTATTATATTATTTTTATAAGACATCAGGAGATCCAGAGGCACTAATAGAGACAACGCAAATAGTCCAAGATCTTCTTGATAGAGGCGATGAGTCAGCACAAGAAATAAATGCGTGGCTTCAAGGAAAATTAAATGAAAATGGACTATATGTTAAGGGTGGAAAAGAATTCCTTCCAGTATATTTTCATGATTTTACAATATACCAACTAGAAGAGGCAAGGGATATTGTAGATTTTGGTACAGCCAGAACCTATGCTGGTAATAAGATAATTATTAGTTATTGCTATCACTCTATAGGAGAAGGCAAAAATTCAGACGGCAAGCGTACATATAACAATACTATAATTTCATAAAAGGGTTGTATAATTGGCAGTGAGGAAACACTGCCCTTTAATTTCTATAGAAAAAAAAGAGGTGAATTAAATGGCTCTAGGTAATAGTAATAATATTATCGTCGGTGCAGCCCAACTTTGGGTGCACAAGGCTGGTGCTCTAGGCGTTGGTGGAAACCCATCATTCGTTTCAGGTACCAAGTATGCTACAACCATGGATGCGGACACAGATTTCCGTAACCTTGGATATACTATGAATGGTTTGGAAATTTCTTTCCAGCCAGACTTCGGTGAGGTTGCTGTTGACCAGGTTCTTGACGTTGCTAAGTTGTTCAAGCAAGGCATGCAAGTTAATCTAAACACAACATTTGCTGAATCTACTTTGGAGAATCTTTTGATTGCCGTTGCTGGTGCTGATTCAGATCTCGAAGATGGTGTCTTCAATATGAAGGCAGGTACTCTTGGTGAGTGCCCCGTCGAACGTGGTCTCGTTGCAGTAGGTCCAGGAACTGGTGATTGCGAAGAAGGTTCTAATAAGGAACGTGTATATGTTGCATATCGTGCACTCTCAATTGAGAATGTAACCGTATCGGCAAAGCGTGATGAGGCTACAATGTTTGAAGTTTCATTCCGTCTTCTTCCAGAAGATTCAACAGGATCTTACGGTAAGATTATTGACCGCACAGTTAGTGCATAATACAATTTAATAAAAAGATTAGCCCAACCAAAAAGGTTGGGCTTTTCTGTTTGGTATAATTAATATATGGCAACTCAAATTTACAAAACATTAGATTTAACATTATCTGACGGATCTATTATAGAACTATCTCCACTAAAGATAAAATATTTAAGAAAATTAATGATTGTTTTTGAAAATGTCAAGGTAGCAAGAAATGATATAGATGCAATAATTGCATTAACACAATGTGCACGAGTTTGTATGGAACAGTTTAAGCCAGAAATTTCTACGAGTGTTGAGGTTTTAGAAGATTACATTGATTTAGATGCAATCTATAAAATATTAGACATAGGCGCTGGAATTAAGATTAAACAAGACTCAGAAGAAACTGTTAAAGATCAAGCCACAAAGGGTGGTTCTAGTTGGGAAGATCTAGATATAGCAAAATTAGAATCAGAGGTTCTACTTTTAGGAATATGGAAAAATTATGAAGAATTGGAAAAATCTATTTCCTTACCAGAGTTGATGGGGCTATTGACTCAAAAACGAGAATCTGACTATGAAGAAAAAAAATTTTTTGCTGCAATCCAGGGTATAGATTTAGATAAGAAAGTTAAAAAAACAAATGAATGGGAAGACCTGAAGGCCAGGGTATTCAGTAAGGGCAAGGCAAAAGATTCATCAGACATCATGGCCCTACAAGGCATTAATGCACAACAAGCAGGCTTTGGTATAGGTATGGGCCTAGACTATGAAGAAATAACCGACTAAAAATAAAAGTCGACTATGGTATAATTAATTAACATATCTCGGGAGGAAAAATGAGTTCAAAAACTAACACTCAGTCTAAGAATGAACTATCTTTAATTGATGGAACAAAGTTTGAAGTTAAGCCACTAAAAATTTCTTTACTTAAGCCGTTCCTTGCAAAGTTTAGTCAATTGGCTGATGTAGCAGACGATAATACAAAGTCTATGGACGTTTTATTGGATTGTGTTCAGATTGCATTTAAGCAGTACCTACCAGCATTTGCAGATAACAGAGAGATCATTGAGGATAATCTTGATCTTCCAACAGTATACAAGGTTATCGATGCAGCATCTGGAATGCAGTTGTCTGAATCTACAGGTCTTTTAAATTCAGTTAAATAAATAAATATTGGGGGTGTCATGATTGGCTGATGATTTAAACGCAAATATTAATGTCAATATTGACACTAAAGATGCGTTAAGACAATTAAGACAACTACAGGCAGCATTAAGTAGATTTAATCAAGCCTTAACTCAAGGCAACATTGCATCAGTAAATGCACAAAAAGGTTTAACTGATCAATTAATCCAATCAATAAATGCTACTGGAAAATTTGTTGCATCCCAAAAAGAAATAGCAACTAGCACTAAGTCATTTACAGATGCCTTAGAAAAAAATAAGTTATCTCTAAAAGAATATTTTAGGTATACTGCTGCTGCTGCTACTGCTGACACAAAGGTATTCAGTAAGGCTTTTGCTGCTGAAAGAGAAGTCTTAAATCGTGCTCGTAGAGACCGTGTAAAACTTTTACAGTCTCAGTATATTCAATTAACTAATGCAAACGGAGAACTTGTTAAGGTTCTTCAGGTTGTTCCAAAACACCTTGAGATGGTTAATGGAAAATATGCTGATTATGCTACAAGAGTACAGATGGCTGCACAGCGCCAACAATTTCTTAATCAGTTATTAAAACAAGGCTCAACACAACTATTAAATTTTGGTAAGAACACTCAGTGGGCTGGCCGTCAGTTAATGGTCGGTTTGACAATACCATTAACAATGATGGGAACTGCTGCTTCACGTGCCTTCATGGACATGGAAGAGGCTTTAATAAAATTTAGCAAGGTTTATGGTGATACTTTTACATCTAATAGCGCAACAGAAAAGGCTATACAAGATATAAAAAGACTTTCTCTAGAATTTACAAAGTATGGAATTGCTGCAAAAGATACAATCGACATGGCCTCATCTGCAGCAGCAATGGGTCTTGTTGGAGATGCTCTTGAGGCACAGGTAAGACAAGCAACCAGATTATCTGTTCTTGGACAAGTTGAACAGCAACAGGCTTTAGAAACAACAATATCCCTACAGAATGCTTTTGGAATATCAACTGAGCAATTAGCACAAAAGATTAACTTTTTAAACGCAGTAGAAAACCAAACAGTACTTTCAATTGAAGATTTGACAATAGCAATACCAAAGGCTGGACCTGTTGTTAAACAACTTGGTGGATCTGTAGAAGATCTTGCATTCTTCCTTACAGCAATGAAGGAAGGTGGAATCAATGCTTCAGAAGGTGCTAACGCATTAAAGTCTGGACTTGCAGCATTAATTAATCCTACAGACAAAGCATCCGAAATGCTTGCTGGCCTTGGGATTAATATTAAGGGAATTGTTGAATCTAATGCGGGTGACCTTAAGGGAACTGTAGTAGGTTTTGCAAGAGCGCTAGATACACTTGATCCACTAAATCGTGCTCGTGCTATTGAACAATTATTTGGTAAGTTCCAGTTTGCACGTTTATCAACATTGTTTAAAAATGTTGCTACAGATGGAAGTCAAGCAGCAAGAGCATTTAGACTGGCTGGCGCCTCTGTAGAAGAACTAGCAATTTTATCTGAACGAGAATTAGGAAAAGTAGAAAATGCTGTAGGAGTTAAATTTAAGAAAACAGTAGAGCAGTTAAAGTTGGAATTAGTTCCAATAGGAAAAGCATTTTTAGAAGCCCTAACACCAGTTGTTAAATTTATTGGAGACATTCTTAAAAAGTTTAATGGGTTAAGCGACGGAACCAAAAAAGTAGTAACAATTATTACTGGTGTATTAGGATTGATTGCACCAGTAGCACTTATGTCTATAGGTCTTGTTGCCAACGGTGTTGCTAACTTAATTAAATTCTTTGCAATGCTACGTGGTGGAATTGCAAAATTAAATGGAGCAAATCAAGTCTTAGGTGGAGGATTTGACTATTTAACTCAACAAGAAATAGAAAATCTTGCAGAAACAAATGCATTGCATACATCTCATCAAAATCTTATTTCTACATTTAATGTTGAGGCTGGAGCATTAAACGCATTGGCAGGAGCATATGCAAATGCTACATCACAAGCAAGGGCTTTAGCAGCATCGGCACCTGGATTATTTAATACTTCACCTGGCGTTAAAGCAGTAACGCCTCCTCCAGTTAAAGGATATAAAGATGGTGTATTCAGTGTTCCAGGAACTGGAAGTGGCGATAAAGTTCCAGCAATGCTTGAACCAGGTGAAACAGTTGTATCGAAAGATAATACAGAAAAGTATGGTCCACTACTTCAGGCCATAGCAACAGATTCTGTTCCTGGATATAGAAAGGGTAGATACGACATTGCTGCTTCACAATCAGATAGACTGTTTGCCTCTGGAACAGTAAAGCCTGGAGCAACTCAAGATTTTATAATTAATGAATTAGGAAGAATCAGAGATTTATCAGACAAGGAATTAATAAGTTATGCCAAAAGAACTGGCAAAGTTTTAGCAGATACATCAAAGGAAACTTTAGAGGGTGTCAGAGAAGCAATAATTAGTGAACTCAAAGATATCGTCAATGAAGCAAGACAACTAGAAGGTGGAGTAACTGAAGGTAATATATCTTCAATAGGAAAGAGATTTGATGTAGAAAAAGGCATGAGCAGAATGGGTGCATATGCGCCAAAGATTGATCAGCAATGGAGAGATCAATTTTCACACGTAGGAACTGCAAAAGTAAAAACCTTAGAAGAATTAAGAGGGATGAGCCTAAAGCCTTCAGTTGCAAAGGCATTAGATGTAATGGAAAGTCAAGGACTCGGAGGAAAAGACTTTAGAGTTGCTGATGCTTTTGGTTATAGCATGCGTGGAAATATTAATAGAGGTATGGCAAGCAAAGGTTCTGCTGCTGCATATGAAGAACAATTTGGTAAAGGAAGTTTAGCAAAAGACTTTGTTTCTGAGTTTGAAAGAACTGGATCTGCAAAATGGGAGCAGATGACAAAAATTATGGGTGCAGATTTTGATTCTTTACAGGGTCAGATACAAATTTATGACGACGCATTATTAGAAAAAATTAAGTTATGGCAAGAACAAAATGCCAAGAAGCCTATTCCAGATTTATTAACAGACGACGTAATTCACGGATTATCTGCTGAAGTTGAAGCACAAATTCAAACAATAGCACCAGAGTTTAGTGCACTAATTAAAAAAGCAAAAGAAACTATAACTGCAATAAGAATAAGCGTAAGCGAAGAAGAGTTGCAGATGCTAAATCAGGCAGCATCAGAGGCTGGAATTAAAACAAAAACCCCATTCGGTCCAGAAACAGGGAATGCAAAAGTATTAAATCGTGAAGCAAGAACAAGCGGACAAATTTTAGGAACAACAACTATAGATGGATTGAATGATGGTGCAGGAACTGCATCTCCATCAAAGAAGAGCAAGAAAACAGGAAATGATATTGGCGACGGTTTAATAATTGGAATGCATGAAAAAGAAGTTGCTGTTAAAGCACAATCTGATAGACTTGCAAATGCTGCATTACCTACTGCATCTGAGACTGCAGATAAAGTAAGCAGAATGGATTTAGCAAATAAGGCATTTTATGATGACTTAAATAATGAAGAAAACAGAGATATAAGACAGGTATTAAAATCTCAAGATAGACAAAGAAGAAAGAGGGGCGTAGGACAAAGAAAAGTCCAGCCAATTGCAGAAGATCAAAAGACTGGTTCTGTATCTGCATCCATTCGTGTTTCATCTAAGAAGACTATTAAGAGCGCTAAAGTATTAGCAGAAAAAACAGAACAAACAGCACAGGCACAAGAACAAGCAGCAAATATTGCAAATCAAACAACCATAACAATGACGGATGTTAAGGATACAACACAAAGAAATGCAGAAGTATTAGAAACTACAAATCAGGATCTGCTTACACAGGGTCAACTAAATGATGCTATTTCTCAAACTGATCAAGATAGATCAGAAATTTTAGACAAGACTCAACAGGTCGAACAAGAAACACTACAGGCAAAACAAGAAGAATTAGATGCTGCTAGAATAAATGCACAGCAAGCAATGGATCAGGCAAGCATACCAGACGGAGCACAAACACTAATAGACCCAGCAACTGGAGAAATGATTCCATATGGAGCATCATCTCCAATAATGACAAGCAAAGAAAGAAAGATGGCAAAGAAAAAGGCTCTTGCTGAAAAAAGAGGTTTAAGAAAAGAAAAAGTTCAAAGATTCTCTGGAAAGGTTTCTGGAGGGTTAGGTGTTGCAGCAATGGCAGCAGGTGCATTGGGTGCTCCAACTGGAGTAACTGCTGCTCTTGGTACTGGAGCAATGGTTGCTCAATTCGCCCCAATGCTTGCTGGAATGGGTCCAGTTGGCTGGGCAGTAACTGCAATAGCAGCACTTGGTGTGGGTGCTAAAGTACTTAATGATAAATTAACTAAAGCAGCAGAAGCAACAGCAACATATGTTAAGCAAACATCAATTACTGCAGGCTTATTAAAGAAGATTGGTGAACAACAGGGAACTGTTGGTGCTTCTGAAATTATGTCAAAGCGCAGAGGTGGATCTGCTTTTGGATTATATAATGAGGCTGCAAGAAAAGGAACAGATGCAAGCGAAAGATTTATGTCTGGCGAGGCTGGACAACAAATGCAAAAGACTTTTACAGAAGTTCTTCAAAAACAAGGAATGGATGTAGCGACAAAAACTTTTGCTATGCAACTTGCAGGTGCAGTTTCTGACGGGACTATATCTGGAAAACTTGCCTCAGATATTGCGTATCAATTAGGAGTTAATCTTAAAGATTCGTCAATTACAATGCAGGTTGATGGATATTTAAGATCATTAATAGGAAGAGATGGAGAAGATTTAACAAAAGATCCTCTTGCTGTAAGAACTAGAATTGCAAATGTTGCAGACATTAGATCACAAGATGCTTTATCTAAATTACAAAGTGGCGATCAAGGATCTAACAGTATATGGTCTCAAATAGGAACTCTTGGTTTAATCGGCAAGGCAAGTGGTTCTGGTTTGGCAGCAGAGTTTGCTGCATCAAGTTCTAATGCAATTGAGGTAGCACAAGCACAAGCAGACGCTATGGCTTTATATTATGAAGATCAAATAAAATCTTTAGAAGCACAAAAAGCAGCAACAACCGATAAACAAAAGCAATTAGAGATAGAAACAAAAATAAAGGCAATGCAGGATCAGCAAATTGCTGGAATGCAAAGAATGAATTCATTGGTTGCTGCTAGATTAGAAAGTGCGGTTTCAGGATTCAATGAAAACATAAATAGTGGACAGACTGGTTTGGGTTGGTTAAGCGATGTTGGAAGAAGAGAAGATGCTTATTTTGATGCATTAAAGGGTAATGTTAAGGGCAAATATAAAGGAACAGCATTTGAAGGATCTGCTCAACAGGCACTAAATACCTTAGCAAGGTCTGACGAAGATCCATCATTTATGAAAACAGATAGAACAATGGATATTGCTGCTGCTAAATCATTTGAAGCAAAAATGCAATTGGTTATGGAGTCTGGACAAATGAATCCAGATCAAGTTAATACAATTCTTGAAATTTTTAAAGGAAATCTAAAAGAGGCAGACGCATTAGTTAATATTGGAATGAGAACAGTTGGCGGACAAAAGACCGCAGAACTGTTTGGATTCTTTAAAAACTTTAAAGATAAAAAGAGTTCTCAACTTAATATAGGCGCATTAATTAGATTATCAAAGAGTAACCCACAACAATTTGACTCAGTTTCTAATGCTATGGCTTTATTACAACAAAGCGATGGTTTAGAAATAGATATGGAAGCATATATAAAGACTGTAGGTCTACCAGGACTTATAGCATTATCTGAAAAACTAAATAACATTGAAGCACTTAAATCTCCAATAACAAAAGAAGTCGTTACTAAATTTGGACAAGACAATAATGTTAATATGCAGGGTGTAATTGACAACTGGGATTATTACGGTGCAATGCCAGACGTAGTTCAAAAAGAAGCACTGCAAACATATACAGCACTTTATGATAATTTAATTCATTTTGAAAATGAAGATGCTAGAAGAGCCTGGGCAACAAAGCAGGCAGAACTAGAAGCACAGGGTGCTGGGGCTAAAGGTTCTAAAGAGTATGAAGATGTTTATAAGACAAGATTTGAATATTACACTGCTGGAACCCTTAACGATCCAACTCAGGCTGCTAAGATAGCAAATCAGCAGACAGAGGCAAAATACGGAAGCATTGAAACTATTAAGGCTAATATTCCTCCAGCAGGTCCAAAGGATGCGGGTAAAGGAAACAACCCATTAGATTTCTTAGACTCTCTTGCAATGAGAATTAAAAATGTCCGTGACGGCGCATTTGATGCAACAAAACCACTACAGTCAATGATTGCAGCATTTACAAGTAAAAAGGCTCAAAAGGATGCATCAAAGATGTTTACCATATTTGATGGTTTGCAGCAAAGAATGTTAAAGATGAAAGTTCCAAAGGAATTTAGAGACATGATTATGGGTATGTCATCTGAAGACTTTAGCAAATTAGCAAACCTTAAGGGTGATAAGGCAATATTTAAGTTTGCAGAAGGAAAGCCAAAGACAAAATCAAACATAACTGGTCTAACCAAAACTGGACAGGCAATTATGCAAACATACAGAGAAGCACAGGCTGGAGAGTACCAGTTGGCTCAAAAGGAAACAGTTCAAAATATTAAGGATCAAAATACAGCATTTAATCAATTAGTGGCATCTGGAATGAGTGCAACAGAGGCGCTTGCAGTTGTAGAAGATCAAGCAGTAGCCTCTGCTGTTGCAGCAGGAGCAGTTGGTAAAACTGGATCAACTGAAATGAAACAATTTGTCAAAGATATTAAAGAAGCAAATAGTGCTCTTGAACGCCAAAAAGTTATTAATGACATGATTAATAAAAATGAAGAATTTAAGTTATTACAACAAATGCCACAACTTGCATCATCATTAAAGGCAACTGGAATGTCTGTAGAACAAATTGATGAAGTTTTAAATGACCCACAATTAGCAAAGGTATTAATTGAAGATCTAAAGGATGGAAAAATTGATGCAAAAGAAATTGCAGACTATCTAAACTCTATTCCTGCAAGAAAAGTTATTGAGATACAAACAAAGATGAACAAGGGTGACTTTGCTGGCGCAGCAGCAGAGGGTAGAGATATAGTTGATCAGATGTTTGATATTCAAGAAAGATTAATCAGAACTGGTGCTGATCCAAGAAGCACAGCAATGGTTGATAAGATGAAGGCCAATACAAAAGAAATTAAGGCTGCAGAAAATGCAGCAAGAGCACTCAGAAAACAAATTGAAGATATTAATGAAGAAATATCTGATATGCAAAGAGAAATTGAAATTAATTATACTCGTCCTATTGAGGATATGAATGAAAAGATTAGCGATTTTAATAGAACCTTAGAAGTCGGTGGAGAGTACGAAATCGGCGGAAAGAAGATGAATCTTGACTTTAAACTCAGTAATAGATACATGGAGCAATTAAATCAAGAGTCAAATAAACTTTCTAATGATTTACAAGTAATATCTCACCAGTCAGATGCTATTAATGAAAAATATGATAAGCAGGCAGAATCTTTAAGAAAAGTTGCAGAAATAAATGATCAAATAACCAAACAGCAACAGAATCAACTTACACTTGCAGATGCAATTACTGAAGGAGATATATCTGCTGCTGCTGCTGCAGTACAACAAAGTCGTGCCGATGCATCTGGAATGTTCCAAGATCAAGCAATGGCTGCGCTTGAACAATCAAGAACCAACGAACTTAATGCATTAGTGGGTCCAGAAAGTGGTTTGACACAAGAGCAAATTCAAGAAAGACAATATCAGATACAGCAAGAGTTGTACAGGATTGAAACTAGTCCAGAAAGAACTGCTATTAAAGCAGAAATGCTTAGACTTGAAGATGAAATTTATAAACTTGAAGAATTGCGTGAGGCAAAATTATTAGAAATACGTAAAAAAGAAGATGAGATTTATGATATACAAGAAAAACAACTAGAGCCATTAGAAAGAAAAATTGATGATCTGACATATGAGAATCAATTATTGCAAGATCAGATAGACGCACTTGTAGAACAAATAACCGTTCTTGGAATGAATAGAGATGAATGGGAAAGAGTTAAGGCAAAGATTGATGCATCTGCATTGGCAGCGCAAAATTTTGGTGCAGCACTTGCTGGTCTTTTAGCAGCAGTAAATGCAATAAATTCAGCATGGGATGCAACCCTAGCAAAAATTCAATCATACTCATCAATGTCTTCTCCTGCAGTTTCTCCAATTGTTAAGCAGGCAGAAGAAATATTAGACACAGCAAAAAAGAATGATGCGGAAGCAAAAGATAAGGTAGACGCTGCAACAAACCTTGCTAATGCTCAGGCATATGTAAATAAAATAAATGCAGATGCCAAGACTGCAAGCGGAAGAAATTATGTAACAGATGCTCAAATGGATAAAGCACTTGCTGCAGCAGATAGCAAGTATGGAACAAATCTGTACGGTGGTAATGCTACTAAGGCACCTATTGTAGATGAACAAACAAAAATTGCTGCAATGCGGGCTGCAGCGAACCCAACACCAAAACCAACATATACTGGATATAGAATTAATGACAGATCTTCTGGCGGATTAATTATTCGAGGGTACGCCAATGGCGGTAGAATTAAGCCAATAGGTACAGATACTGTACCAGCATTATTAACCCCAGGTGAATTTATAATGAGTAGGTATGCTGTCAATTCTTACGGCTTAGATAAGATGAAAGCAATTAATAATGGCGATTCAATTGGAGAGTCAGTATATAATTACAGTATTAATGTTAATGTTAAGTCTGATGCAAAGCCAGATGAGATTGCAAATGCAGTAATGGTACAATTAAAGAGAATAGATTCTCAAAGAATTACAGGAGTTAGAATATAATGGCTACAGAATTATACATGTCTGGTCGTAAAAAATACCATAGAGCACAATCAATATTGTGGTCAAATAATCCAGGAACCCTTGTTGACGGACTTTATGTACCAAGAGGACTTGAGATAGGTGCATATAATGATGGAGAAGATTCTCTATCAGATGAGTTTTTAATTTTATCTGATCATAATAGAAAGAGTCTTAATTTTTCTAACACAAGAATTGAAAAAAAGGAAAGAATGATTAATGGCAGAATGAGGTCTTATCATATTGCCGATAAACTAAACATATCAATGAATTGGGATAACCTTCCATCAAGAGCATATGCATTGCGTCCAGATTTTGATGCTAATGGAGTTTCTGAGTACGACGGTGTTACTGGCTTGCCAAACAGACAAGAAGCATCATACACGGTGGATGGCGGTGCTGGAGGAAACGAACTATTGAATTGGTATAACAACCATCAGGGATCTTTTTGGATGTTTTTGGCATATGATAATTATAGAAATTTTGGAGACAACGATGCTTCGTATGCACACCTTAACCAATATAATGAAGTAATTGAAGTATTTTTTTCAAGTTTTAATTATGATGTAGTTAAAAGAGGACAATATTTTGATTTGTGGAATGTTACTTTATCGTTGGAAGAGGCATAATGTTTGATTCTGATGATCTTAAAAAGCATTTATATGAGTCTTCTTCTGTTTCAACTCAATCTGCCGTAATAGCAGAATGGAACATGAATATTCCAACAAATATTTTAAAAATAGGAAACTATAGATATAGACCTACAGAAACAAATAGTCTTTATAAAAATATTCCAAACTCTTTTGATATTAACGATAATGGATATTATTATACAAATGCAACTGATGCAGACATAATAATAGACGGAACATTTGATGATGAGGGTCAACCGTTTTTATTTTTAAAAAAGAATAAAAAAAATAATTTACTTTTTTCTTTAGAGGATTGCTTTAAGCCATTTAGGCCAAGATCAGGAATAAATAAAGCACGGTATATAGACAAAACATATTTGCATCATCCAAATATTAATATGGCAAAGCGTCCAAGATATTACATGCCAGATAAAAATGATTTATTCAAATATTGGACATCTATAAGAACAGAATCACTGTACAAGCATCAATATGGAACTGAAGTTATCTACAGCGCCAAACCAACCTATGTAGACAATGAAGGAACACAAAAAGACGGAGAGATGGTTTCAACTACAGAGTATGGTGTTTCTCAATCAATCAATGGTGATAATTTTATTAGTGACACTGCACCATTTGTTGTTTATGAAAATAATGTTCCAGTTAATAGAATTGTGACAAAAATACAAACACATATAGGCTCAATAGATTTAGGTACATTCTCAAATAACTCAACAGCATTTTCAGATCCATTTTATGGAAACACCAATAAACAAACACCGAAAAAATGGAAGATTCAAGTACTTAAAAATAATAACTGGACAGATATAATATCATTTACATCAACATCAAAAAGAAAAGACGGCTCAGATATTATTAAAAGTGATGGATATGTAGAGATTGCATACGGCTTAAAGGTTCCAGAAAAATATAGAGATATCTTTATTTATGCAGAAACACTATCAAGTTCAACATTATTACCAGAAAAAAATGTAAACGGATATGCATATTTGGTTATTGAAAATGAAAATGAGCAGGGGAAGTACTATATCTGGATTGATGACATTAATGATTATGAAGAGTTTATACCAGAGTATGGATGGTATTTAGAAGAAGAAACTGTTGATCGTTTGACTAACTTTGTAACTAAATTTGTTGACATTCCAAAATTTATTAATAGTGGACTTGGACAAACAGTATACCGTGAAGTTGATTTTATTTCTGGAATAAGAATTGTTGTAGATACAATGCATAATAAAAATTCTATTTTTGATTTAATCGAACTATCGCCAAGACTTGTTGCAAATTTAACAGATAGAACTGTGTCCTTTAATGTTACAAAATCAGCATCAGACTTAGGCGTTGCTGGACTACCAGTTAGCCAATTGCTGGCATCAGTCGGTTCTTTAGAATTATTTGACTACGATGATTCCTTTAATATTAATAACAAAAATAGTATTATTAATAATTATTTAAATAAAAATATACAAATAAAGATTTATGAGATAATAGTAGGAGTATTGCAATCAAGCAATGGAATAAAGTATGACTATTATGTTCCAATTAAAACATTGTATACAGAAAACTTACCAGATAGCAAAGAAGAAAATAAGCATGTTTCTTTATCTTTAAAAGATTTATATTTTTATTTTGATAGTTTGACTGCTCCACAACTTCTAATGACAAATGTTTCTATTAGCACTGCTGTATCAACAATATTGGATTATATTGGTTTTAGTAATTATGTATTTAAAAGAAATGAAGGAGAGTCTGAACAACTTATCCCATACTTTTTTGTAGGACCAGATCAAAGCGTTGCTCAGGTTTTACAAGATATTGCGGTCTCATCTCAATGTGCAATGTTTTTTGATGAATATAATAATTTTGTGGTTATGAGTAAGTCTTATATTTTACCAAAGTCTACAGAAAGAACAACCGACTTAGAGTTATTGGGTTCTGAAGATTCTGTTAGAGATGAAAGAATAAAGAATAAAAGAATATCAGATAAACTAGCAAATATTATTAATGTTAGTTCACAGTCCACTAATATTTTTAATGGTGGGAAAATTAATTATACATCTAGATATATCCAAAAGTCATACGGTTCAATTAAACAAGCAACAATGATTGATCAAGATAAAACCTGGATATACAAGCCAGTTCTTTTATGGGAAGTTGGCGGGACTCAAAATACAAAATCAATTAACGGTGAAATAAACAATCAATCAAACTATGTGTTATGTGCAATACCATTAAACTTTGATTTGACCAAAGATGTTCCATATGTAAGCAATAGACAAATTAAAAATAATATTATTAGTTTAGGAGAAGGTGTATATTGGATAACAAGATACAATGGCTTGTTTTATGCAAATGGAGAAATTATTAAGTTTGATGCAGTAGAATACAATGTTGCTGGAGTAGGAGATGTTTGGATTAACAGCACAGAAGAATATTCTGAATATTTTTCAAAGTTGCCATTCAATGGAAAAATATATCCCACTGGTAGAGTTAGAATTTATTGCGAACCAAATTATGAAGAAATAAATGGAGTTATAAAATTAAAAAACGGTACGGTTGCAAAGCATGGCCGTGGACAGTTTGGGACAACACCAGTAGATCATTTTGCTGGACTTAATCCATATTGGGCAGATAATACAAACGTCCGTGGATGTAGTATGAAATCCGAATATATTTTTGATAGCAGTAAAACTGAAATACCAACTGTAGTAGGTCCTGCTGGTATTAATAATGACCAGGCAAAAAAATCTGTAAGATCTGGAGTTATTAAAAACTTTTTATCTACTACAAATGTAAAAGAAACTGATTTACAAAAATTATCAACACAGTCTGGAACAATCCAGTCTTCTGCACTTGTTTTTCAAGGTCCAAAATTTAATACAACAGAAACACCAAGAGACTTTTTGAGTTATGTCTATAAGCCATTAGATAGCAAGTATGTGCATTTTGGAACTAGAATGAGAATTGTGGGAAGATTAGAAACTGGACAGGCTCAGACACCAAACGGTGCGTCATATCTTTATACCATCCCTGGTACTACTCCAGATAAAAATATTAATATATCTGGTGGCTCTGGCGGTATTGGAGTTATGGTAAATCCAGATACAAATGTCGGTTACTATTTTGAAATATGTGCGCTTGGAACACAAAGTCTTAAAGATATAAAAAATGTTAACAATATAATTTTTTATAAAATTAAAAAAGATTCTGCTAGTAGTAGTGCTGTTCCAGTAAAACTTTGGGAAAGTCTGGGACAAATTGTTGTTGATGATGGAAAGTTCACTGGACAGTATAGGATGGTAAATGAAAAGACTCCTACCGTTTATGATCTATCTGTTGAGTATAAAGATATAGCAAATGTAAGAAGGTTTTACTTATATATTAATGGAAAACTATTAAAGGTAGTTGACGATGTTAACCCTCTTCCAAAGTATAATAATATGTGCTTATTTGTAAGAGGGTCAGCAACATGTATGTTTGAAAATATATATGCAGTTACTAACAACTATAGTCAATCAACAGTAACAAAATTAGACACACCGATGAATTCTGTTTTTGGAGATGACGAAGTTGATAATAATGAGGCATTCAGAAAGTATGCAATGTCTGGTGCCATTAAGTCAACTTATCTTGCTGGTATATCCCCTAATCAAATTCCAGAATACGATATGTATTTTGATGAATTTGGAACTATTATGCGTGAAGCATCATATTTTAATATTAGATATGACAAAGCATATCCAGCATTATATGCAAAACTATCACCTACCTTTAATAGAGTTAAAGGTTATACTGTTTCTGGATTCCGTGCAGGATCTTATGGTGCTGAGTTCTTAATTTTTAATTCAACTGATACAGCATTGACACTAGACTCTGGATCTGGAAATTATTTAAGAATACAGGGAATTACTTTTACACAGCAAAATCCATCGGTTCTAAGTGTTGATGAATATTTTAATAAAAATATGGATCTTTCAAATCAAGAAATATCTGGAGATTCATTAGTTAGGTCTCCGTTTAAATTAAAGAAAAATTTTGAAGATATAAAATTAAATAGAATGACATATGGAAATAAAGAATTTAATATTAGTCCAGTATATATTCAGTCGGCAGACTCAGCAACCACCATGATGGAATGGTTTGTTGACCGTGTAATGAAACCAAGACAAAACATAGGTCTAAAAATATTTGCAAACCCTATGATTCAACTAGGAGACATTGTTTCTGTAGATTGTGTTAAAAATGGAATAGATGTTGTCGGCGGTATAACAAGATTTGTAGTCTATAATATAGAATATTCTAAAACTACGGGAGGACCAGAGATGACTGTATACTTATCTCAGGTAGAGCAATGACATCTTCAACACCAAACACACCAACTCCACAGGCTTCTACAACAGCATCAACTGCAGTAAAGCAGGCCACCCCAGATCTTCAAATATTTAATGAAATAGCAATACCAGTAGAGATAATGACTGATCTTGTTTTTGAGGATATTGGTGGCCAAGAGTTAATAAATATTTCAAGACACGACCTCATTAATGGCATTGATGTTTTGTATCAGCCAATTAAAAATATAAGCATGCTCTATTTTACATGGAATCCAAATAACATATTAAAATTGCAAGACGCATCTTTAGACTATTTTAAAAACTTCCCAATACAACTATCAAAAAAGATACCTCAATGCGGTACAGGGTATGATTATGACTATGAGTCTGAAGTAAAAAGCCCTAACTGCAACATAGTCTATATAGACCCAATAACTGGAAGCCTTGTTATAAATGTTACAAATATGGAAAAATCAGAGCAGGTAGAGGTTCAAATTTTTAACTCCATAGACCTGTCAGATGGTACAATATATACTGAGGATATATCATGATAACTAATATTGGCAAAAACATAATATCAAAGTACCTGGTTGGGCAGACAACATCTTATGCCTCCTATATCGCCATAGGTTGCGGTACAAAGCCAATATCATCTTTAAATTTTAACATTACAGACATTTTGGCTACACCTACAAAATTATATTTAACATGCCCAGATCATGAATTTGAAATTGGAGATTCTGTATATGTTAAATTAAATATAAGTTCTATAGACGGAACAAAAAATATTGTTGGCATTAATGAAAATATATTAGAATTTGAATATTCTGGAAATGCAATATCCCAGCAAGAAATTACTGGAACAATATATTTTGATTTTTCTAATAAAGAAAATTTAGATTTTGAGATGATAAGAGTTCCAGTAACATCAAAGGGATATGTTAATCAAGATGGTGTTTCTAAAATAGTTTTAACAGCAGAAGTCCCGACAGAAGAAAGATATGAGATATCAGAAATAGGTGTTTGGTCAGCAAAAGCAAATCCGAATGCTGGAGTTTATGATAGTAAAACAATTTTTTCTTTTGATACTAATAAAAACTGGACAGTAGGTCCAGATCAAACTGCAATTAGTGAAGTTCTCACACCGCTTGACGCTGGAAATGATGGACTAAATGATGAAAAAAGTAATAACATAACCGTCACACATAAAATATTTTCTACTAATGCAGATAACAGAGTTTTAGCAAGTAATGCTCGTACTATAAGAAATGAAAGACCAAGATTTTTAAATAAAGCCTTAGCGTTTGCTGGTGATAGTTGCGAGATTATAGAAGAAGGTGGACAACAGGTTCCAGTTACTGCTCCAGGAAATCATCTTGTTTTGACTGGAGAAAATGTTAATCTAAAACAAAATACTCCTACAGATGAATTAAGGCTTGCATTCTCAGTAATAAATAAATTTGATTCTAACTCATATGTTCCAGATGCCGTTAAAATTATCATAGAGTTTTCTAATTCTACTGTTTTTGGAAGTGGAGAATGGGCTAGATTTGTTGTTGATGAAAGTTTAGATTTTTCTAATAATAGATATTTTGTTATAAAAAAACAATTACAGGATTTAGTTAAAAGCAGCAACGGATTTAACTGGTCAAGCGTAGACACGATAAAGGTATATTGTTCTGTTATTGAAAATGATATACCTTCAAATCAATATTTTGTTCTTTTAGATGGACTTAGACTTGAGAATACATCAATAATTAATCCGCTATATGGTCTTGTTGGCTATACAAGATTAACAACAGACAATAAAAGGACTATAGTGAAGTCTGAAAATAAAGCAAGTTATCTAGAGTTTAGGTTTGGGGTGGATGTATAGTGTCTTCAGAAATAATTAAAAATGTTATTATTTCACAAGAAACTTTACCTGGTGTTGATGCACAGAATAAGCATTATGTTAGATACAGAATAATATCTGAAGATAAAAATAGAGTGTCTGAATGGTCACCAATATACAACATAAATGGAATAAAGTTACCAGAAGAAATGGAAGAAGGCTCTGTTTCTGTAAGTGGAGAATTTATTGTTGTTAGGTGGTCTAATATAAGACCGATACAGGCATTTGATATTTATGTAAAATATGATGCTGGAGATTATGCATATGTTGGATCTTCAAGCAATAATACATATTCATTTGTAAAAAATAGCAGTGCTTCTGCCGTCTCAGTCTCTGTTCATCCAAAATCTTCTATCAAAACATATAGTGATAAAACTAGTATATATACGGGAGGAACTACCATTTAATGGTATAATATTTAATTATGGCAAAAATTCCATTACCAGAAAGAGGACAACCGCTTGATGTAACATACATTTATAGTATGGTTGACGCTATCAATAGTTTGTCTGCAAGCATTCCATCTACCACTTATAAATATTTAACATTAGATATTCCTGGAAGACCTTCAGAAACAGAAAAAACGTCTAATGCAAAAATAGTTTTAGGATATAAGCAAGTAACAACAACGCAAACAGTAAAGCCTGGGGACACTGTTTCTTTTGATTATGATTATGCTGATTTTAAGTTTCCACCAATTGTAACGGCAACACCAGTAAACATTACTGGAACGGTTGCTGGTAAAAATGTTTCTGTTGTAATTGATCCACCAACAACAACAAAAGTTACTGGTCTAGTAAGATTTTATGAAGGCGGAGATGCAACTGTGGGGGTAAACCTAATGATAATAGGAATACCCAATTAATGATACCATGCAAGAAATGTAAAAGAAAAATGTTTGTTGATAGAGTTTATAATTCTATATCACATATTGAGACATATTGTTTACATTGTGGAACAAGAGTTTTTTATCATCCACCAGAAAACTCAGTTGAGGGAAAATGGTTACTAGCGGTAGAAAAAATAAGAGCGAAGAATACAATCTCGCTCCTGTAATAACTGGAAGTAAAAAAATCTGGTTTTTAAATGGTGATTTAGTTAGAGTGCATCATTATAACAGATCAAGTGGGATTATGTCTATTTATAATATAACAAAAGATTTATTACAAAGTTGTTTAATTTCTGATTTTAAAACAAAAAGACAAAGAGCGTATACTATTTCTGAAACAGCACAACTAATGAATAGGCATAAAAAATATATGCCATCTCTTATTAAAAAGGGAATTATCCCAGAACCAGTTGGGTGTCAAAAAGGTGGAAAGCGTGGATGGCAAATAAGGTCATATTATTCAGAATCGACAGTTCACCAGATTCGTGATATACTTTCTACATATCATATTGGTAGACCAAGAAAAGATAATTTAATAACAAATGATATTACTCCCACAAAGGCTGAGTTGACACGAAGAATGGGAGATGGTATACTGACATATACGAAGACTGAAGATGGTAGGTTTATACCAATTTGGTCAGAATCAATATAACAGAAGGGTATGAAATGGAAGAAACAAAAGTATCAGTAACACTGGGGTACACATTAAATCTTGGAAATTTTCAATCACTTAGACTAGATCTAGGTGTAATAGATTCAAAGCGTGATGGTGAAAATACGGATCAGGCTTTTGAGCGTGTCTATAAGTTTGTTGAAGATAAATTAACAACAAAAATATCAGAGGCAAAGTTAGAACTATCTGAAAGCGAATAGTGTGACTAATAAACAGAAGCGTTTTGCTCTGTTGAGTAGGTTTGACAAACACTATAAGTTTAAACTGGGACAAGAGCCACGCTATAACAAGTGGGTTGAGCAATGGTCTGCCGATGCCTTAATAGAATCCTATGGACTAGAAGTTTGCTATGACTTACTAGAATATTATTTTGAAGTTAGTGAAAGTCCGTCCTGGAATAATTTTGCATATATGGCAGATGATATACTAGAAGCAAAAGAACAGCAGAACAAGGATTTAAAGGAACGGGAAGAGCGTAGAAAGATGGCTAAGGAGTGGTTGAGTGAATAATACAGAATCAAAGTTAATCTCAGCCGTACTAAAAGATAAGCAGGCTCATGTATTATTACAGGCCAATGTAGAAAGCATACTCAGCACTCATGTGGATGTCTGGCAGTTTATAAGAAAGTATTATGAGCATAATGGAACAGTACCTCCATCAGAGTTAGTAGTTGAAAAGTTTAGAGACTTTGAACCTATTAATGGGGTTGGGTCAACAAAACACCATCTTGAAGAATTACAGGCAGAGTATCTTACAAATAGTTTAAAGGATATTATTAGATCTGCTGCGACAGATGTGCAAGGCGGTCTTGGTGTTGAGGCATTAGAAATATTAATTACAAAAACAGCAGAACTTAGAAAAAATACTGCAGCCATTCGTGATATTGATGTTACTGATTTAGATTCAGCAGTTGCATATTTTGAAAACCTAAAGAAGCAACAAGAGGCTGGCGCTATAGGAATTAAAACAGGTCTTCCAGGATTTGACAACTACCTACCTTCTGGAATCATGCCAGGGCAGTTAGGAGTCTTTCTTGCATATCCAGGTATAGGAAAGTCTTGGCTATCTCTCTATTTCGCTGTACAGGCTTGGAAACAGGGTCGTAGCCCAATGATCATAAGTCTTGAAATGTCTGAGGTTGAGGTTAGAAATCGTGTATTTGCAATTATGGGGGAGGGAGTTTGGTCACATCGTAAATTAAGTGCTGGTGAAGTTGAGATGGACATGTTAAAGTCCTGGCACACTAAATATGTTCAGGGTAGACCAGAGTTTCATATTATTTCAAACGACACTGGTGGAGATATTAATCCATTAGTTCTTCGTGGAAAGATTGATCAATATAAACCAGACTTTGTTATTGTAGACTATTTGCAACTCATGAGTCCAAACCAAAAGTCAGATAATGAAACTGTTCGTATGAAGAATCTTTCTCGTGAATTAAAGTTAATGGCTATCTCAGAAGAGGTTCCAATTATTGCAATCTCATCTGCAACTCCAGACGATGTTACAAAACTTGAGACCGTACCAACGCTTGGTCAAACAGCATGGTCAAGAC
>Ga0315903_10001787_pt1 | contig 32562 bp, 34 predicted proteins | sample LakEriMetagenome_7_FD_203524 | JGI IMG/M metagenome (GOLD analysis project Ga0315903, IMG submission 203524) | Freshwater fungal communities from buoy surface, Lake Erie, Ohio, United States - Buoy 2 MA119 | ecosystem: Environmental > Aquatic > Freshwater > Lake | place: USA: Lake Erie, Ohio...
GTAAGTGTTGAAAGTGTGATGGCGGTGCAGATTAAATCGCTGATTGACGATAATCCTGCCGCGATAGAGCTTGCACTTTCAGACGACCAACTTATCCAACTTGTTGAAACGAAGGAACGCTACAAGCTCAAGGAAATGCAAGTTGAGTCAAAATATCAAAGAGAATTTGATGGTTTGCCACGGGATGCACGATTTGATCGATTAGTTGGTGAGGTCAAAGAAAATTACCGGACAAGACTTGCAGAAGTGGAGGTTGAATTTGTAAACGAGGCGCAAGTAATTTTCGGCCGCCATTGGAATGGGTTCGAGAGCTTGGTTAAGGAAGGGTTAGTTCGAAAACTAGGTCTATTTGTTGATATTGAATCTGGACCATTGTCACGCTCTTTGCCAGGAGGGACGAAAGAGTTGGAGAAGTTCATGTCAAGAATGGAGCATGCACTAGATGAATACGGTCGGGCTTCAATGGAAGTTGAAGATTGGTGGATTAAGACCGTTTGTGACAGTTGCGATGACGGGAAAAAGCGTAAGATTCGGCAGTTGTTTGGCGAGCAGACCAAACATTCGACTGCGTCATTTTTGGCGTATCTTAGGCCGATTGAATAAGTCGGTTGAATTATCTCCGTACACTAGGCTTGCGATAGCATTTATTGCAATCTATGCGTCGATGTTTTGGTTTTCTCCACCGGGAGGTTGTTGATCCGTAAGCGTCCCCAGCACCATTAGATTAACAATGCCCCCATCGCGACTCGGCCTAGAAAATGATTAATATGGGTAAGCGCGCGGTGAACACCACCCCTAAGAATTGGCGTTTCGCTCCTCACGGCAGACCTCGGCGATGGTCCAGCGGTGCGCGAGGTGGGCCTGGAGCCAGCGGTCGGGCAGCAGCTCGTGCAGCTGCTCGGCGCTGAGCCCCAAGGCGTTAGGGGGGTTGGATTCAATCCGGCTGCGCTTGCATCTGGAATGCAAGCGATAAGAGAAGAGGGAGTGCCCTCGCCCGAGCTTTACTTTACGAATGTTTGTTCATCGGAAGAGGTAGTAAGCTTGATAACCCCACTATTTCCGAAAAGGGGAGTTGCTTTGCGATACCATAGTAGTTCAAGACAAGCCTGGAGGAATTATCGAACAACATAAGCTGTCGCATCTCAATACGGAGGTGATACTAGATTATAGGCCACCGAAGAAAAACCGTTCTGAAAATAGTAACGACAAATGAGCTAACGCTTGTGTTAGCAGTATCTATTCGACGGATGTTCTCACTAGACCAAATGGTCTATACCGTTATTTTTATTTTTTTCACATGAAATTTGCCTGCCGTCCTGACTCTCTTTCCATCGAACAACTTTCTGAGTTGCTGAGCAATGCTGCTTGCCGGATGATTTCTTCGTCAATGCTTGCGGTGGATATTCGTGCAGGTGCCCCTGCGAATGGCGATGGGACAATCAATTTGGTTCACTACGCGGCCTGGTTGGCTGCGCGCTCGAAAGATTGAGCTGGTCGAGGCTGGCTGCTGCTGCGGGGAGACTCCGGGCGGGGCGCGTAGCGAGTGCTGATTGAGTGAGAGAAAAAAGCCCGATCCGCGGCGGCTGAAGCCGGGAAGGCTAGTGCAGTTGCTTAATTCGACGCCTTTGGGACCGGTGATTGATGATCGCTGGTTGCGGGAACTCCGCGCCGAGGCTGGCAGCCGGATCGGCGATGGACAGACGGTGGACCTGCTGCGGTTCACTGCATGGCTTGCTGCGCGTAGGCATTTGCAGGAGTTGCCTGCGGATAACGAGGCGGTCCCGGGCGAGTCTTACTCCCGCAAGAAGGAACGGGAGCGGGAACGAAACGCTGAGGCAAGCCGCACCGGGCGGGACATCGCGCCGCTGCCGCTGGTTAAGGAGCCGGAGCGGAGAGCGAAAGCCTGGGAGTCGCTGGCCTACTTTGGGCAGACCTATTTTCCCGAGCGATATCCACTGGAGTCCTCGAGGGACCAAATCCAACTGCGGCAGTACCTCCAGGAGACGATTGAGAACGGCGGATTGAGAGCGTTTGCACTTCCCCGCGGCAGCGGCAAGACGACGGACTGCGAAGTCGCCGTGCTTTGGGCGACGATGACCGGGCGGCGGAACTTTGTGGTGCTGCTCGGGGCGAGCCAGGAAGCAGCCGATGAACTGCAGAACTCGATTAAGTCTGAGCTGGAGTCAAACGACCTGCTGGCCGAAGACTGGCCGGAGGTCTGTTATCCGATTCAGCGGCTGGAGGGGATCGCCAACCGCTGCAAGGGACAACTCTGCAACGGCACCCGGACTCAGATGCAGTGGTCCGACTCGACGATTGTCTTTCCATCGGTCGAAGGGAGCCAGGCGAGTGGCGCGATCATCCGCATGCGTGGACTCACTGGCCGCATCCGCGGGATGAAGTTCACCCGGCCCGATGGCAAGACGGTGCGCCCAGACCTGGTGATCGGCGATGACGTCCAGACCGATGAGTCGGCCCGAAGTCCGAGCCAGACCGAGAAACGGATGAAGATCATCAAGGGGGCCGTGCTGGGGCTCGCCGGTCCGAAGCGGAAGATCGCGGCGATGTTCCCGCTGACGGTGATCGAACAGAACGACCTCGCCGACCAACTCTTGGACACTCGCCGCCATCCGGAGTTCCACGGTTTCCGCTGTAAGCTCGTCTACGATTGGCCGCCGGGTGAGAAAGCCAAGCGACTTTGGGATGAATACGCCGAGGTGCGCCGGCGAAGCCTCGCTACTGGGGGCGACGGCCGCGAGGCGACCGAGTTCTATCTCCGCAACCGCAGCGAGATGGATGAGGGAGCGGTGATCGCCTGGCCGGTGCGGTTCAACCCGGACGAAGCCTCGGCGCTGCAGCACGCTTTCAATCTCAAGATTGATCACCCGCTGACATTCGATGCGGAGTACCAGAACGATCCACCGAAGTCCAGCGAAGACCGGCTGCTGATTGTCCCGCCGATGCATGTGCTGCAGAGTCGGCTGAGCCGCGTGCCGCAGAGCCAGCTGCCGATGGACTGCGACCGGATCACCAGCTTCATCGACTGCCAGCAGGACGTGCTGTTCTATGTGACGATGGGTTGGACCTCGAACTTCGCTGGAAGCGTAGTCGATTACGGAGCGTTCCCGGACCAGCGACGAAAATACTTCACCAACTCGGACCTCGCTTTGACGCTCCGCAAGGCTTACCCGGGTGCAAGCGTCGATGCGGCGTTACTCGCCGGGCTGCGTGAACTGATTGGCCAGCTAGTCGAGAAGAGTTACCAGCGGCAGGACGGAATCCAGTTCCGGCACTCGCGAATCCTGGTCGACGCGGGTTACAAATCCCATCTCGTCTACCAAGTTTGCCGCGAGCAGGAATTCTCGACGTTCGCGATGCCGAGCCTTGGCCGGGCGGTTGGACCTCGCGCGAAGCCTTTTGCGGCTTACGAGAAGCGGCCGGGAGAGGAGATTGGACTGAACTGGATGGTCACGCGAAACGTGAAGCGGGCGATTCGGCATTGCCTTTTCGACTCAAACTGGTGGAAGTCATTTCTGTTCGACCGCTTCGCAACGGTGCCTGGCGATCCCGGGGCGATCACCCTCTATGGCAGCGACCCACAATCGCACTACATGCTGGCCGAGCACCTCACGGCCGAATATCCGGACCAGCAAAGTTCGGCGGAAACCGGTCGCACCGTCACCGTCTGGAACCTGCGTCCAGGTCGCGATAACCACTGGCTCGACGGAGTGGTCGGCAGTGCGGTTGCTGCTTCACTCATCGGCGTGACGCTCAACTCGGTACTTGGCGAAGCCCCACCCCGCAATCGCCGCCGTATCACAGCCGCAGACATTCCCCGCCGGAGACCATCGCGATGACCGAAAAGGACCAGCCCGCCATCGGAATGTTTTGCCGCCGCTGCGGCTGTCAGCACTGCTCAGTCAGCAACACCGAGCGGCTCAAGAACGGTTCCGTGCGGCGAAGACGGACCTGCCGGAACTGCGGGTATCGGTTTGTGACGTTTGAATTGAGCAATGCAGACTTGGCAATAGTCAATCGCAACAAATCCGGCAACGCGGGAGCCACCAAATAAAGCCGCGCGTCGCCAGTCGGCTGCGGCACCTCCGGTCGCGGGCATCCGCCGGCGCGACCTCCGTGCCTGCGCCCGCCTGGCGGCGATTACTTGTCTTGTTCCGGCTCCGCCTGCTTGGGGATTTCCGGGGAACTCAGGGCAACGCGGAAGCCAAAGTTGCGGATGCGGTACGACGGGTAGTACCAGTACCGGAACGCCGACCGACAATACGCGGCCCCGTTGATCCAACAGCCGCCACGGATCACGCGGCCCAAGCCCTCTCTTGCGCCAGTGGGATCGCTGACTGCACCCTTGGGATATTCACCGTACCAGTTGCTGCACCATTCCCAAACATTCCCATGCATATCGTACAGGCCCCAAGCGTTTGCCTTCTTCTCGCCGACCGGATGTGTCGCACAACCGGCTGACTTTATTGTGTCCGAATACTCTTGATAATTGTCTTTGAACCTGGCCATAAGGGCAGCGGTATCAAGTTCCTTACTGCCACTGTTGTTGCCAAACCACGCATGATTTCCCAAATCCCGACCGTTATCTCCAAAACTGTACGCGGTTTTACTACCTGCCCGACAGGCGAATTCCCATTCCGCCTCCGTCGGCAATCGATACACACGACCTGAAGCCTTCTCCTCCGGCAAGTCCGAAAGCTTCTTGCAGAACTCGACAGCATCTTCCCACGAAACTTGCTCAACGGGATGATTGCTACTTTCGCCCTGGAATTTATCACCTTGGAAGAAGCTTGGGTTTTCACCCATGACTTTTTGGTACTGGGCCTGAGTCACCTCCGTGATGCCGAGATAAAAGTCCTTGGTAAGTGTTACTTCATGCTGCACTTCATCTTCGCGGTGTCCTTCCTCGCTCTCCGGCGAACCCATCATGAACGTCCCCTTGGGGATCAGCACCAGCGTCATGCCGATGCTGTTAGTTAACTCCACGGTTACTTCTTGCCCGAAGCCAACGCCGGTCGATAGTCCAAACAAAATCAAGGCTAGGACGAAGCGGCTCATCAAGGCACCTGCTGTTAATTCTCGCGTGGCTAACCTAAACGGGTCATACTTGAGAATGATAGCCTGACCCAGCGCGGGATTCTAGAAGATTGCCGAGCACCCTTCAATTAAATTCAGCAGCTCAGGCCAGTTGCTACCCCTAGCAGACTTCTCACAAATCCAACGCTCTAACCCGAAACTCGAATTGAGCCCCGGCGAAATCCCTCTACGATTCGCTGTCTGAACCCCGCCCCGCGTTTCGAGTCCCCGCATGGCCGACCTCGACCAGACCATCGAAGACACCGCAAAAAATCCCAAGGCGGTCGCTGTCGATGGAACCCGCGTCGATGCCCAGTCGGTCGATGACTTAATCAAGGCTGACCAGCACCTCGCCGGAAAGGATGCCGTAAGGAATTCGGCACGGCGAGGGCTGCGGTTCAATAAGCTCGTCCCTCCCGGAAGCTCGTCCTAAACGCATGCTCAAACTGCTCTCCCGCCTTTTCCAGCCACACCAAGCCACGACCAAGGTCGTGCCGCTCGCGGTGCGCGGTAAGTACGACGCGGCCCAGACGACCGAGGACAACCGTCGGCACTGGGCGATGGCCGATGGATTGAGCGCAGCCGCGGCCAACAGCCGCTCGGTCCGCCGCACGATCCGCAACCGGGCCCGGTACGAAGTCGCCAACAACAGCTACGCCAAGGGAATCATCGCCACGCTCGCCAACGATGTCGTCGGCCGCGGGCCGATTCTCCAGGTCGCCGCTGGAGCGGCCGAAGCCAACACTCGAATCGAACGGGCTTTCAGCAACTGGGCCATCGAAATCGGATTGGCCCAGAAGCTCCGCACGATGCGGCAGTCGAAGGCCATCGACGGCGAAGCGTTCGCGATGCTGGTCACCAATGAAGCACTCCGCAGCCCAATCAAGCTGGACCTCAAACTGATTGAAGCCGAACAGGTCACCGACCCGGACGATAGCCAGAACCACGCTGATGGGATTCGCTTTGACCAGTTCGGCAACCCCGCCTCGTACACTGTGCTCCGCGAACATCCTGGCAGCGGCACGACCAGCACCGAGAAACTTTCGCCTGTTCCTGCCGAAAACATGATTCACTGGTTTGGCGTCGATCGCCCCGGGCAAGTGCGGGGGATTCCCGACATCACCCCGGCCCTGCCGCTGTTTGCCCAGCTGCGGCGGTTCACGCTCGCCGTGCTGGCCGCAGCCGAAACAGCCGCCTCGTTCGCCGCCGTGCTTTACACCACCGCTCCGGCCAACGGCGAAGCGGACGATGTCGATCCGTTTCTGCCGATTGAGATCGAGCAGCGGATGATGACCACCGTTCCCGCCGGCTGGCAGATGGGCCAGCTCCGGCCCGAGCAGCCCTGCAGTACATATGCCGAGTTCAAGCGAGAGTTGATCAATGAAATCGCACGCTGCTTGAACATGCCGTTCAACGTCGCCGCTTGCAACTCGGCATCTTACAACTACGCCTCCGGGCGTCTGGACCATCAGGTCTACTTCAAATCGATTCGAGTCGAGCAGGACGCGCTGGAGGCAATTGTCCTGAGCAAGATCTTTCAAGCGTGGCTCGACGAAGCTTCGCTGGTTCCGGGTCTGCTTCCGGCTGGTCCCTACGGCGACTGGGCGAGCGATCGCCAGTGGTTCTGGGACGGAGCTGAGCATGTGGACCCGACCAAGGAAGCGAGTGCCCAGGAAACCCGCCTCCGCAATCACACGACGACCCTCGCCGAAGAATACGCGCGGCAAGGTAAAGACTGGGAGCAGCAACTGCGACAGCGAGCCAGAGAACTGGAGCTGATGCAGCAGCTGAACCTGAGCCCTGAGACCCCCTCGCAGGCAACTCAACCGTCTAATGACACGGAAGACGCGACAACGGACCAGGCAGCCGCGTAAGCAGCAGCTCTTTGCCCACGGTCCCCAGCGAATCACGATTACCAGCCAGATAGCCGATCTGCAGCTCACCGCTGCCGATCCTTCTACCGAAGGCCAGCAGCCGAAGGTCCGCGCCTTCTCGATGACTGCCTACACGGGCGGCCAGATGACTGTGGCCGGTTACTACTGGCCCGTGGTCGTGGACCTAGTGGGCATGACGGTCCGGTCGCAGACCCGGCCGATTCTCTATTCGCACGATGCGGCTCAGATCGTCGGACACAGCGAGAAGATCTCGGTCACGGCACAGACGATCAAAGTCTCGGGAAAAGTCAGCGGCATCAGCGCCGCGGCTTCCGAAGTCACGGCGCTTGGCGACAACGGCTTCCCCTGGCAGGCAAGCATCGGGGCCGAAGTCCAACAACTCGAATTCGTCGATCGTGGCAACACGGTCAAGGTGAATGGACGCAACGTCTCGGGCCCGGTCTACGTCGCCCGCAGGACATCTCTCCGGGAAATCTCTTTCGCGGCACTCGGAGCCGATGACAACACCACTGCCTCGATTGCCGCCTCTCTCTCTCCCCAGGAGCATCGTTCGATGGAATTTTCCCAGTGGCTCAGTGCAAACGGATTTGACGCCCAGTCCCTGACCGGCACGCAGCTCGACATCCTGCAGTCCGCCTTCGAAGCAACCGGAGCCGACCTGCCGGACGATGACTCGGACGACGCGGACGAGGAACCGACCAAGTCCGCCAAGCCGGTCGTAGCAGGCGTCGATACCGAGTCCATCCAAAAACAAGTCCGCGAGATTCAGGCAGCCGAAGCCGACCGCACCAACAGCATCAAGCTGGTCTGCGCCAAGTACGGCATTTCCTCAGCCCGCATTGATGGCAAGGAAGTTACCAGCCTCGAAGCTCACGCCATCCGCGAAGGCTGGAGCGCCGAAAAGACCGAACTCGAAGCCCTCCGCGCCTCGCGTCCCACGAGCCCAGCGATTCACGTCGCACAGGATTTCTCGGGCAACCTCAGCGTGCTGGAGTGTGCCGTGGCGAAGAGCGCCAAGCTCATCGACCGCGAGAAACAGTTCGACACGAAAACCCTGGAAGCCGCCGACAAACAGTACCGCGGCGGCGTAGGGCTGCAGCGGCTGCTCATCATGGCAGCCAGCGCGGCCGGTCTCTCTGTCGCGCCCGGTCCAATGCGGGCCGTGAGCCGAGACTTCCTGCGGGCAGCCTTCTCGATGGATGAAATCTCGGGCATCCTGAGCAACATCGGCAACAAACAGCTACTGGCCAGCTATCAGGCCGTCGAGTCGGTCTGGCGTTCGATTGCCGCAATCGGCTCGGTCAACGACTTCAAGACCGTGACCAGTTACCGCTTGCTGGACGACGCCAAGTTCGAGAAGGTCGGCAACGACGGGCGGCTCAAACACGCTCAGTTCACTGAAGAGTCGTTCACCAACCGGGCTGAGACGCACGGCAAGATTCTGTCGCTCACGCGGCAAGACATCATTAACGACGACCTCGGAGCACTGGCTACCCGTTCGGCCAAGATTGGCCGCGGCGCTGCACTGCAGATGAACGAAGTCTTCTGGAAAGAGTTCCTTAGCAACTCGACGTTCTTCACCACGGCCCGCAAGAACTACTTCTCGGGCGTGAGCACGACGCTTCAGAGCAGTTCGCTGCAGACGGCTGAGCAGATGTTCATGGACCTGACCGACCCGGGCGGCAATCCGCTGGGCCTGATGCCGTCGATTCTGCTGGTCTCGACCGGCAACAGCGTCCCCGCGCGGGAACTGTTCCAGTCGACCAACATCGTCAGCGGCGCAGCTGGAAAGACTCCCTCGACCAACGTCTTTGCCGGACGTTACCGCCCCGAAGTTTCTGCTTACCTCGGCAACACGGCGCTCGGCGGCTCGTCGACGGCGTGGTATCTGCTGGCCAACCCCAGCGACCTGGCGACGATGCAGGTCGTTTTCCTCAACGGTCAGGAAACGCCGGTCATCGAAGAGGCCGAGGCCGACTTCGATACGCTCGGCATCGCAATGCGGGGCTACTTCGACTTCGGTGTCGCCAAACAGGAATGGCGAGCCGGCGTGATGAGCAAGGGTGCCGCCTAAGCAATTTTTCGCTCGGCCTCTTAGCAGGCCGAGCAGCCCAACAAATCAAATCCGAATTGACTGGAGAACTCTATGCCACTGGAAGCAGCAATCCGCTACGGCAGCACCAACGTCGTCGATTACACGCCCGTCTCGGCGGTCGCGGCCGGCGAAGTTGTGGTTGTCGGCGAACTGAACATGATCGCCCACACGCCGATTCCGGCCAACACGCTCGGCGCGCTGGCCTGCGGAGGCGGAATCTATAAAGCCCAGGCCGCGGGAGCCATTACGGCCGGGGCGAAAGTCTACTGGGACAACGCCGCCAACCGGGTCACGACGACGGTCGGCAGCAACAAGGTCCTCGGCTGGCTCTGTCCGTACAGCTCGGCGGCAGCAGCCGGTGACTTCGTCGAGTTCATCCACGATCCGGGAGCCTAAGCAAATGTCTCTGCTGACTGACGGACTCAACTGGCTTTCGAATCAGTTGCCTCAAGCGGCTGGTCAAGCAGTCACCTATTTCAGAGGTGAGGAATACATCCTGATTCCTGACGCCGTTCAGGGGCAGGAAGTATTCGAGTCAGAAGGTGACGATGGCAGGCTCATCCGCAGCGTTCAAATCGACTGGATCATCCACAAGGACCGGCTGCAGGTTGATGCGGTCCCCTTTGCTCCCGAGGTCGGAGACCGGATTGTCTCAGCAGACGGGAATTACGAGGTCCAGCTGCTGGGAGATGACCCTTGTTTTCGCAGAGCCACTGACGAGCTCTACCGGATACACGTGCGGAAGATAGCGAGTGCCTAATTCAAAGACCAAGACACTAGCCGATGGACTGGTGGCCTTGATTGCCGCTTGGAACCCCTCCCCGCCGGCAACGTGGCCGAGCTTCACGCCGAAGTTCGCCTGGGTTCCGGCCGAGGAACTCGACGGAATCTCCAGTCTCGTCGTGAACGTCGCTCCGGGAGCAATTAGCGGAGAGCCGCTCACGCGAGCCAAAATTCAACGCACCACCAAGATGGCGGTGCAGATTGCCAAGAAGCTGACCAGCGAGTCAGAAGCCGACGCTCTGCTGGACCTGGCCGAGCGGCTCGACAGTTTCCTGTACGCCTCGGCGCGGCTTGTTGCCGGCTTCGGCCTGCAGCGAACGGAAATCCAAACCTACGACTGGAAGCTGCTGGAGAACAAACGGGTTTTCCACACCGTCCTCATCGCCACGTATCTCAGCCTGGAGTCGCCATGAAATCACTCGCCCCGCTCATTGTTCTATGTGTCTGCCTGTTTACTGCTCGCTCCGCCAGCGGCCAGTCAGTGCTCATCCCCCCGCCGCAGCCCGTGCCTTGTCCGGTGCAGGCTCCGCAGACGCAGGCGAGCGGCGACCGGGTACTCGCCTTTCAGGTCGCTCTGGGTGATTTGGCCAAGCAGCATCGGCTTCGTCCACTGCTGGCGGCCAAGCTGCGTAAAGCATCACGTGACAAAGCGTTCTGCGAAATGCTCGCAAGCAAGTATTCCGCCCAGCTGGATGAAGTCGCACTCCAGACGGCCGGTGGCGACCAGTTCTTCGCCTTCCTCAAGTTCATCATGGACAACCAGGACTCGATTCTCAGGCTCGTCATCACGCTGATCGACCTCTTCTCGGCTGCAGAGACCGAGAGCTATTCCGGTTGCTGACCGAACCCATTCAAACCTTTTCCGAACACTCAACGACATCCGAGGATTTCCTGAATATGTTTCGCCTTGCCGCTCTGTTTCTGATTTCTGTCTCGCTGGTAACCAGTGCCCAGGGGCAGCTGCTTCGCCGGCAGCAGTACTCACCAAGTTTTCCCGGCGGACAATGCCGCAGCGGACAATGTCAAAACTGCCCGCCGCTAGTTGTCCAGTTCCCTCTGCCCCAGGCTCAGCCGATTCCGGCCGCCGCACAGGACTGGTTCAAGGTCCTGCGCGCTCCGGGTGGTCACTCTCTGTCGCCTTCGGAGGAAGCAACCATCCGTTCCTGGACCAAACGCGCCGTGCGGATTCTCAGCGGCAATACCTGCGGCACAGGCAGTCTCTGCGGAAGGGACTCCGGCGGAATCTACATTCTGACTAACGCCCACGTCGCTTCTTCGCGCGTGGGCAACATCGTGCAGTGCGAGGCGCTGCTGGCCGACGGCAGCGGCACCGAAAAGTTTCCTGCTCGAGTGATTGAGTCGGCTTACAGCAACAAGACGTCCACCGACTGGGCTCTGCTCAAGGCCGACCCTTCGCGGATGCGAGGCATCGAGCCGATTCTGCTCTCGACTGAGGAACCGGACCGCGATGCGCTGACCGGCACATGGGGCTGTCCCCGCTGCGAAGTACCCAGCGGCCAGCTTTGCAAAACGCTGCAGCTGGGAAGCATCTGGTACTGGCAGCCCAACTCCATCGGCGGCCAAAGCGGCTCGGCCGTGATCCAAGGCGGCGTCCAGTGCGGGCTGCTGACCTGGACCATCAGCGGCAACGGCGCGGGACAGAAAACGGCAACCATCTACCGTCAAAGCAGTCAGCAGAACACCGATGGCCCGGCGCGAGTCGATGGGATGGAGATTCCCAGCGCGGCTCCCGGGGTCGAGCTGACTGAGGGCTACCAGCGCGAAACCTCGTCCATCAACAGCTACCCGATCTGGGCCGGGAGGAATCCACCCGGCGATAAACCCGACCAGCCGACTCCCCAGCCCGACCAAGCCGAAACGCGGCTGCGCCAACTGCTGGGATCGGACTGGAACGAGTTCATCGCTCTTGCACTGCGGCTGGCGCAGCTGCTGGGCAAGTAACCGCACAAGTAAGGAACCCACAGCATGAAAGAAAACCTTCTTCGGGCAACGGCCGAGCTTGCTCCTCAGGATGTTGTCTCAATTCAGGCAAAGGACCTGCGGCAGGTTGGTTTTCCGGTTCCCGCCGGAACTCCGGACCTTCGTCCGGTCGAAGTCGCCGTCGGTGAACTTAGACAGGCACTTGAGGACGAGTAAGACGTGGAACTGACGCTCACTCAGGCGAAAGAGTTTTTCTTTGACCGGGCCAAGGTCATGGAGGCGGTCGAAAAGGGTCGCGCCACGGCCCTGGCCAAGTCCGGGCGGTTCGTGCAGACGGCTGCCCGACGCTCGATGAAGAAAGCCCGCCGGATGAAGAAGACCGAGCTGAGCGAAACTCAGCTGGCAATTTACGAGTCCGCGGGTGAGAAGCGAAATCTACTTCCACTTAAGTCGAGCGAACCGGGTCAGCCGCCGCGTGTACGCAAGGGCACACTCAAGAAGGGCCTGCTGTTTGCCTACGACCCCAAGACCAAATCCGTAGTCGCTGGACCGGTTCGGTTTCCGATCGCCGGCGATGCGGCCGCCAATCTGGAGTACGGCGGCACGGCTGAGATCACCGTAGTCGAACTTGACCGCCCGGCCCGTAAGGGACGCAAAGCCACAGGCAGACAACTTGAAGCCTTTCTCCGCAAGCGGGCGGCAGGGACGCTGCCTGCGCGGGGCGGGGTGAGGAAGCGGCGAGTTCAGGCCAAGATTGCCAAGCGACCCTATATGTCGCCCGCACTGGAGGCCGCCAGACCGTTCATGGCCGAGCAATTCAAAGACCTGATCAAATCCTGATGGAGCCGCCGCGATGACCAAAATCGGACTCAATGCCAAGACCTACCGCAACACCGGAACGTTTGCCGCTCCGGTCTGGAGCGAACTGAAGAATGTCCGCGACTTGACGCTGACCGACTCGATGGGTGAAGCCGACGTGACGCGGCGAGCCTCGGGAGGATTCCGCGAGCAGGTCCCGACGCTCCGCGAAAACGGAATCGAGTTCGACATGGTGAACATCGCCGGCGATACGGACCTCGCGGCTATCGCTTCAAACTATTCAGCCCGAACCTACTTTGAAATCGCCGTGATGGATGGCGGGATTACGACCTCGGGCAGCCGCGGCGTGCGAATGACCGTCGGCGTCTTCAAGTTCGAGCGTTCCGAGGAACTGGAGAACGCGCAGATGTACTCGGTCACGCTCAAGGCCGCACCGGCCACCAACCCGCCGTCAGACTACACCGTGCCGTAAGCGAAACCAGAGAAAGCGAGAGCAAGATGGCAACCTTCACCGACGAACTGGGCCGCGAGTGGAAACTGGCGCTCACAGTCATTGAACTGAAGAAGCTGAAAACAGAGTTCCAGATCGACCTGGCTGAGTTCGCCGGTTCGGGGAGCACCGTCTTCGTAAGACTGTCGAGCGACCCGATTCTCCTGGTCGATGTGCTTTCGTGCCTGCTGGAGGAACGGATTAAGAAACTGGGCCTCGATGAGAAGCAGTTTGCCGCGGGCATTTTCGGCGAGGGAATCGAGAGGGCAACTAGCGCGCTGGTCGAGGCCGTCATAAATTTTTCCAAGCCCCAGGAGGGGCGGATCATCCGGGCGATGTGGAACAAGGTGCAGGCGACCAGGGAACTGGCGACCGAGCGGGTGATGGATCGGATGGATGCACTGGACCTCAGCAAACTGGTGGAGGACAAACTGGGCGAAGTGCTGCCGACGCTGCCCGTCATGTCTGGCGAGTAATTTTCGAACTGGCCGGGATTGTCGGCGTTGAGCCATGGAGTTTTAGCTTTGGCCAGCTCTCGGTAATGGCGCTGGCCAGACTGCGCAGCGAGTGGGACCGCAGTGCGGCTCTGCTGGCAATGATCCATAACGTCAACTGCTCGAGGGCCACGTCGATGAAAGCACCCGAAAAGTTCCATCCCTTTCCCCGGCACTCTGCTCGCCGCCGTCTCTCGCCCCAGGAATCCGTCGCCGCGATCGCCCTCGCGTTTTGCATTAAACGGAAGGGGGATAAGTGAGGATTTCCGATCCCACTTGCTGAGCATCGCCGGCAAAGCCCGCCTCGCATTACCTCCAATTTCCGCCAAAAACTCGCTCAAAGTCCCCTGGAGTTACCGCATGACCGCAATCGACGTCGGCTCACGCCGCGTGAAGTTTTCAAATAAGAATGGAGCGACCTTCGACATGCCGGGTCTGGATGACCAGGACGACATGTACAAGGTGAAGTCAATTCAAAAGAAGTTTCGCGATTCGTGGACGCAGCCGCTGGCCAGCCAGTGGGACGTCGTGACCGGGGGGCTCGGAGCGACGGCCTCGGTCTCGGCCGGCGTGCTGACGATCACCTCGGGCACCAATCCCGGGGCCTACGTTGAGCTCCTCTCGAAAGAGAGCTTTACGATTCCTTTCCGGACGATGATCGCCGTGCAGTCGGGCGCGACGCGGCAGGCCAACACGCACCACATCATCGAGGCAGTGAGCATCGATGAAGTCACGCTGCAGCCAGACGGCAAACACAGTCTGATGATCGACGTTGGCGGAGCGGCGACGACCACCGTGACCAGCGCGGTTTACGGCGTACAGAACGGTGGACTTGCGCCGCTGCTTTCCTCGGCCAGCACGATCGTCACGACGGCCAGCTACTCGGTGCTGGAACTGGAGCCGTTCTCCGACGAGTGTTACTTCCACTCGCGGGCGATCGACTCGGCCACCGGGCGCTCGAACTCCTACGTCCGCCACCAGCAGATTCCCGACCCCAACGCCAAATACAAACTCCGCATCCGCTCGATGAATCATCAGGCGTTCCGCACAGTCACCGGCGCAGCTGCCGGAACGGGAAACGTGATTCGGCTGACGGTCCCGTCCCATGGCTACACCGGTACCCAGACTCTTTGGGTTGAGTATCTAAACGGCGTCACTAGCAGCGGCACGCCTCTTCGCGGCAATTATGTCGCCAACGTGATCGACACCAACACGCTGGAACTACAGAGCACCGTCTTCACAGGAACCTACGTCGGCGGCTCGGGGCTGGTTGCTCTGGGCGCGGCCCCGGCGGCATCCATCAACTTCCAGTCGCAGTTCATCAACTGCCAGGACTACGCCGAACTGACAGCCGAGATCACGGCCGGCCGCGGACAGATTGTGGCAGGGCAGGGGCTCGGCGTGAACATCACCGGAGCCGCCTCGGCCACCACGCCGATTGGTCAGGTGACTCTTGCCGCCAGCCAGACCCTTGGCACGGTGACGACAGTCGCCTCGCTCACCTCGGGAAACCTCGGCGCTCCGGCACTCATTGCCGACGTCGCCAGCGCCGCACTGACTACGACGACCACAACTGCGGCCATCACGCCGACCTTTGGCACAAGCTACGAAGTCAACATCCCGGTGACGGCGGTTACCGGGACCAGTCCCACGCTTGATGTCTCGATTGAAGAGTCGGATGACAACGGCACCAACTGGCTGAAGGTCTACGACTTCCCCCGAATCACGGCCGCCGGCATCTACCGCAGCCCAGTCATCCCGATGACCGGGACGCGGCTGCGTTATGTCCAGACCGTCGGCGGCACGACCCCCTCGTTCACCCGGGCAGTCAACCGCGTGCAGAGCAGCCTCAGTGCGGCTCCGCTGCGGCAGCAGGTCGATCGCTCGATTGTCCTCACGACCCTTGGCAGTACGACGCCCGCGCTCGACTGCCGCGATGCGGGTAACCGCGTGCAGCTGGTCCTGAACGTCGGCGCGATCACGACCACGGCCCCGGCAATTCAGCTCGAAGGCTCGGACGACGGCGGTGCGAGCTGGTACTCCATCGGCACTCCGCTGACTGCCATCGCCAGCAGCACGGTCCAGTTGACCGTCGCCGATATCAACAGTGCACAGATCCGGGCGAGAGTCTCGACTGCTGGCGTTGGCGTCACGGCCGGCTATCTGATGATCAAGGCAAACGACTAGGCGGGTGAATGTCCACAGCTCAAGGAATCCGGGCGGGCAAGGCATACGTCGAGATCGGAGCCAATGACTCTGCGCTCGTCAAAGGCCTGAAGTCTGCCCAGGAGAAACTTAAAAAGTTCGGCATGGGCCTCTCGGCCATCGGCGGCGGGATGTCGGCACTTTCCGGTGCGATTCTCGGCCCCATGGCAGCGAGCGTCCACGTCTTCTCCGAGTCGGGCGACGAGCTCTCGAAACTCTCCGACCGGACCGGAGTCTCGGTCGAGGCACTCTCGGAGCTGCGGCACGCTGCCGGCCAGTCAGACGTCTCAGTCGGCGACCTGCAAAACGGCCTGCTGAAAATGAGCAAGACGCTTGGCGAAGCGGCCACCGGCAGCGACAGTGCGATTGAGGCTCTCTCCAGCCTTGGACTGCGGATTGAAGACCTACGCTCGCTCTCTCCCGACATGCAGTTTGAAGTACTGGCTGACGCAATTGGCGGGATTACCGATCCGGCTCTCAAGACCAAGGCCGTGATGGACGTCTTCGGGAAGTCGGGTGCGAACCTCCTGCCGCTGATAACCCAGGGAGCCGCCGGGGTCAAAGCCCTACGGCAGGAAGCCCGGGACCTCGGCCTGCAGGTCAGCGGCGCGGATGCCGCCGCGGCAACCCTTTACGGCGATACGCTGGCGAACCTTTGGTCAGTCATTAAAGACGTGTCGTTTGAAGTCGGTGCGGCACTAGCACCGGCCCTGACGGCACTGATCCAGACCGTAACGCCAATCGTGGTCGGCATCGCCCAGTGGATTAGCCAAAACCGCGAGCTGATCGTCTGGATCGCCGGCGTCGCGGCGGCAGTCGGCGCGGCAGGTGCGGCGCTCGTCAGCTTCGGCATCGCCTCGCTTGCCCTCTCGGCGGCGATTGGTGGACTGATTTCCCTGGGCGGAGTGCTGGCCGCAGTGTTTGCGGCAATCGTCTCGCCGGTGGGACTGGTGATAGCTGCCGTAGTCGCGCTCGGTGCAGCAATCGCCACGCAAACCGAGTGGGGCGTTTCGATGGTCGGCTGGCTGGGTGAGCAGTTCTCGGCACTCTTGGGAACCGTTACGCGTACAATCGGCAACATTGTCGGATTGCTTCAGGCCGGGCAGCTGGGCGCAGCGATGGAGCTGGCCTGGACGGCGATCGACGCCGAATGGCAGACGGGCATCTCGGGCCTCAAAAATCTCTGGACCGATTTCACGACTTCGCTGCTGAATCTTTGGACCAGCACCATCAGCGGCATCGCCAAGTTCTTCAACGACAGCTGGGGGTTTGTGGAAATCGGCTGGATTGAAACAATCGGGATGTTCACCGACAGCTGGACCAGCTTCACCAACTTCCTGACCAAGACCTGGAACTCGACGATTGGGTTTGTGCAAAAGGCCTGGGTGCGGCTCAAGAGTCTGTTCGACTCGGAAATCAACGTGCAGGCGGAAGTCGATCGGATTAACGCAGAGACTTCACAAAAGAACGCCGCCAGCGACGCGTCGACGCAGCAAATCCTCGGCGAGCGGTTTGACGCCCGTTACCAGCGGCAAGTCGCCATCGACCAGCGCAGCAAAGATATCGACAAGGCACTGGAGCAGGACCGGCAGCGGACCATCGACCAGCGAAATGCCGATGCCGAGGCGGCCAAAGCCGAACGCAGCGCCAAGGCAGCCGCAGCCCGGGCCAAGCTCGACGCCGCCAACACCGCGGCCGAAGCAGCAGTCGCCAGCCAGAGTCCAGCGGCACCCGCTCGGCCCGGTGCACCCTCGCCCATCGACCTGAGCGCCGAATCCGACAAGGCAGCCAAGGCGGTCGAAGCCGCCAGCAAAAACGTCGGCACCTTCTCCGCTGCCCAGGCACTGCAGTTCGGCCCGGGCGACGATATGCAGCGAAAGATCGCCGGCTCCAGCGAGGAGACTGCCCGCAACACTGGACGGCTGATTCGGGAGATTCCCGCCGCCGTCGCTAAAGCCAACCGACTGGGACCCTAAAGAATGCCTGTGACCTGTGAACAGTATGTCCGCTCTCCGCGCCGCACCGGCAATTTGGCCGAGTCAAGCGAGGAGTACAACTTCAAGATTCGCGGCACCGACGATCGCGACGTGGCTTACGCCGCGCTGATTGCGGCTGTGCCGGCCAGCGTCACGGTCGATGGCTTTGTGCTGAGCAAGCGGGTCTTCACGCTCGACTACATCGACTTCCAGCTGTTCGACGGCACCTGCACGTTCACCAAGAGGTCACTCGACAAGGACGAGCTGCAGCAGGGCGAATCGAGTTACCAGTTCGAGACTGGGGGCGGAACGAAGCATGTCTCCTATGCGCTAGCCACCGCAAAGTATCCAGCCACCGCCCCGGACATGGCCAATGCCGTGAACTTCGACGGCAAGCAGATTAACGGCGTCGACGTCCAGGCTCCCGTATTCAACTTCTCAGAAACGCATGTGCTTCCGGCAGCCAATGTCACGGGAGCCTACAAGCTGGCCCTGTTTAATGCGACTGGAAAAGTGAACAGCGGCTCGTTCAAGGGATTTGCCCAAGGCGAGGTGCTTTTCCTGGGGGCAAGTGGCTCCAAGCGAGGAGACGACGACTGGGAAATCTCCTTCCGCTTTGCGGCTAGTCCCAATGCCACGGGGCTGACTGTTGCCGGTATCACGGGAATCGCCAAGAAGGGCTGGGAGTATCTCTGGGTCAACTGGTGCAAGGAGGTGGATGGAGCAACCAACGCACTCAAGCCCAAGGCTCAGGGCGTTTACGTTCAGCAGGTGTATGAACTTGCAAACTTTTCGACCTTGGGGATTGGAACCTGATGGATCCGCTGCGGCAGCTTTCCACTGGAGACAAACTCCCTCGTTCGGCCACGGCCTGGAACCGCTCGCTGGGCGCGGCCAAGAAACGGCGTCAGCGGCTTAGCGGGCCTCCCAGCGACGACGCGGTTCAGCTTGATCCGTACCCTTACGAAGTCGTGCTGGTCGAAAACGTGGGTGGGACGCGAATCGACGCCGGCACGCTTTGTAATTTGCGTCACCCGCCTGGAAGCAGCTTCAATGTTTTCGGCACCTACACCACAAAACTGCTTCAAGTGCCGGTCGTCTGGCGTACAAAGGCGACAGTCACCGAACCGGGAGCAAGCTCGTTTTGCAGAGCGCTCGAAACGATCGCTCCCAACACCGTCGGCCGAGCCGCACTGCTCGGCCACCTGCCCGATGGAGTCAGTCATTACGGACCAAAGCGACACTGGGCAGGCAAGAAGTTTCTTGGCATCCCGTTCGTCAATCAGGGAAAGCACGAAAGCCTTTCGTTTGACAGCCTGGAGTCGGATTGGGTGACGGTGCCCGCGAACACCAAAACCGGGGGTCAGATTTCAGGCGTCCCAAGTCCGCTGACCAAGCCGACGACGTTTACGGGGATGGAAATCGTCCCGCCGCGGGACGCTGGCACGCAAAGAATGTGGCAAGCATACCGCCCCATTCATCCGACCTGGATCGTCGGCACGCTCACGATTCGCCTGCTGGTTTCGCGGCAGCGAGTCACGATGCGGAGCGGCTACCTTTACGGCGACTGCGACCTGATCGTCGCCGTGAACGGCAATCCCATCGTTCCGAGCAATCCGCGGCACTACGCGCAATACTGGACCATACCGACGGTTTTCTTTAACCGCTGCATCAAGCAGTTCTCGGGCTCTGGATTCGATCAGAACTTCAACAACTCGCCGATCACTTCTGACGGAGCCAGCGGCAGCGTCCCGCCGCAGGAGCTTCGCGAGTTCCGCACGTTCGTCGTGCCGATGACGCTTGGCGGTCCTGACCAGCTTTACACGGGCGACATTTACTGGACCGTGATTTGGAACAACGGAAAAGCCGTTTGCCCAGTGCCTCCAACGGTGAAGATCGCAGGCTGCATGTGGGAGTTTCTCGAAATCGACCGCGACGACAGCCGCGACGGCAAAGGGCAGGCTCTCAGTCCGTTTTTAGGAAACGCCGGCGGTTTGGATTCCTCGCCAATTGGACCTGAAATCAAAAACGACGGGAGGCCGATCGTCTTGGCAATCGGCGGCGGTTCGGGATTCATCAACAATCCTGGCACATTTATTCGAACCGGCAACGCGTCGATGAGCACATCGGCCAGCCTGTCGGCATCCGGCACTGCGACAGGAACAGGCGGAGGCGGAATATGACAGCCGACCCGTTCCGCATTCCAATTAAGGGCGATCCGATTCCTCATTCGATCGCCACGCTCAATCCAATGCTGGCCGCAGCCCGCGAGTCTGCCAACCAAGAAAGCCAACCGCTTTCCGATGAACTCTTTTCGACAGAAAACTATCCGTTTCGAATCATCTGGATACGCAACAGCGGGCCGAACCAAATCTGGAACGACCAGCCCGTGCCGATCGGCAAGCCGGCCACCTTGGCAGACGGCGACTTCGTCAACGGCCAGCCCGTGTTTCCGACCGTATCCTACGAGCGGGGCTGGGCAACTTTCGCAAGATCGCTCAAGCGGTTGCCGCCCGGCTGCGCAGGGCCTGCCGTAATTCTCGGCTGGCTCGGTCCAGAAAAAATCATAACGACTGGTATTTATAGCGGAAGCGTCTGGCGGCGAACCCAGCCGCAGCGTGCCTACGGTGGAACCGCACTAACCGGCTCTCCCTACATTCAGGCGACCGCGCAGAATTTCCCCCGCTCCGCTACGGCGTGGAACGATCGCGGCTGGAAGGCGGGGTTTGCAAACTACCCAGGGATTCCTGAGCGTGTCCCGCAAATGGAGTCTCTCAGAAATATCTTGCATCAGCTTTTGGATACCTTTCTGCGCAGCGCACACAGAGCCGACTTGCATGGCTGGTGGTGTCCTGTCCAGGAAGTTCGCAGGCAGCAAATTGGCGCGCTTTGGGGAAACCAGACCTATTACTTCCCGCCGACCGACAGGAGAGTGCGAATCTCCGATGAACTTGAATTTGGCGGCGGTCAGGCGTTTTCTGGAAACGTCGATGTCTCCTATGACCCGATTCTTTGGAACCCGGCGGTAGTTTCTTTTAACCCAGCCTACGGCGCGGACAACTTCAATCGTGACCCAATTGTTTTACCCGGCGGAGCATTCAACCCAAATGGTGGAATCATCCCTCAAGAGATGTTTTGCCTGCAAACGGCTTCGGTGAACTGGAGCACAAAGGGGGCTTGGAACCGCACCCTGTCGGAAAATTTTGGGCTTTGGAACAGTCCTCAGATTTATGGCTTTACCCGATACATCGACATCGACCAAGGAACATGGACGCCGGGCGGCTACTGGCCCCAGTCATGGCGATACGCTCTCGGGCCAGAGATGGTGCAGTTCTTCGAAACCGACCGAGACGACGCGTCAGATTCCTCTGGCAACCCGATACAGCCGGGAATTGGAACCGGCTCCGGCACAGGTCCGATGTCAAACGACTCGGGAAGGATCGGTCCAGAGATTTTCGGAACAATCAGCGGCGGAAGCGTCTCTCGCCCAATACGCACGGTCGTCGCCGACCTGAAGCAGCCCCTTTCTGGCGTGACATACGGCTCTGTCTTTGGCAGCGGCTCGGCAACCGCGGCCAGTGCAACGCTGAGCGGCACAGGCAGCGGCATCATCTAGCGGGAAAAACGAATGTCCGAAGACCCTTACGCACACATAAACTCTGGAGGAAAGATTCCTCGCAGTGCTCGCGCCTGGCGGGAGCTGGTCGAGACTGCGCACGAGCTGCAGCGAAAGCGTTCTGGGCTGCCAGCCGATCCCGCCTCCTCCACGGACTTTTTTCCCAACCTGACGGTCAACGTCCGGAACCTTAGCGGCGCGGACATGCTTCCTGGCGAGCTGGTTAAGGTGCTGCCGCCGGAGACGATGGGGCAAGTTCCCGCCGGAACGAAACTGCTTAACGCCGAATCGGTGTTTCCGGCGGTCAAGCCCGATGCGACGACCAGCTCGTACGCGCGGGTGCTGGAGCTCATCCGCCCCAAGCTGGTCGGCCGGGCGGCCGTGCTGGGCTGGGTCGGCAGCGGCTCGGCGACGGTTCGCGGGACACAGCGCCGCGTGCCGAGTCAACGTTATTACGCGGGCACTTCCGTTGTAGGCGTGCCGTATTTGAATACGGTTTTCTTGAACGTCTACAACTACCCGATGGGTTCAATCAGCTACACGGGAATCCAGGTTCCGTTTGCGGGAATTCCCTGGGGGTTTTCCAATACCAACCCTCAGACTTCGCCGCCGTGCTTTTTGCCAGGTTTGGAGTCGTTCCGCGTGGAAGCGGCCGACAAAAACAGCGGGCAGTTTCCCAACCGGCTGGTGAAGTTCACGTCGCGCTATCCGCAGCAGTTTCGTGGCACGTTCACGCTGCTGTTTCGCGTCACGCGAAGTCGCGGCCCGCTGAAAGACCAGAGCACCGGGCGAACGGTTGGCTTTGGCTATCCGGGCTTTACCGTCAGTAGCCGCGTCGAGGCGACTCGGCAGGGACAGTTCGAGCCGCTCTCGGGAATCGTCTCGACGACGATGAATCCCGTTTGGATATCGCGGCATCCACGGACGTTCACCGTGGGCCAGTTCGACAGCAACTTTGTCGATACGCAGGTGCCGCAGACTTATTACAGCTATTTCTCTCAGGTCATTCCGTTTAGCACTTTCAACGCCGCGACCTTCAACGACCCGAGCAAATGGAATTACCAGTGGATCATCAACTGCTCGCTCGGTGGCGTGAGCATGCCGGCGTATGCCAAGGGCGAGCTGAAGGTCGAAGTGCAGGACTGCGCGCTGGAGCTGATGGAAACGCAGCGGGATGAGACGGTGACGCTCACCGGCAAGACCGTCCAGCCGCAGCCGACTCCGGCGAGCATCTCCGCCGGTGGAGCGAGCCTCGAATCGAGCACTGTCGCAAGTTCCATCGAGGGACCACTCTCGGCGGGCGAGCAGCAGAGCTTTAGCAGCGAGCTGGGTCTGCGGGCGTTCGAGCGGATTGGCGCGGCCAGCTCCACGACTTCGTCCGCGACCGTTTCTTCCACTGGTTCCAATTTCACCTAGCCCACCCCGGAGCTCCACATGGCACTTCAGTTCAGCACCGCTCTTCGCAACGCCCGCGCCGACCGGATCGAATCCTACATCGGAGCCTCGGCCATCCTCAAAATCCGTTCCGGCTCGGTTCCGTCCAATTGCGGCACGGCCGACTCTGGCACCGTCCTGGCGACGCTCAATCTCCCAGCCGACTGGATGAACGATGCCTCGGCCGGGGCCGTGACACTCAAAGGCACCTGGCAGGACACCAGCTGCGATGCGACCGGGACGGCGGCTCACTTCCGCATCTACCGCAGCGATGGGACCACCTGCGAGCTGCAGGGAACCGTCACCGCCACGGGAGGCGGCGGAGACATCACGCTCAGTTCGACTTCGCTCGTCTCGGGCGGTTCACTCACGATCACCAGCTTCACCATCACCGAAGGCAATTCCTAGGAGTCCGAATCCATGCCCAGCACCACCCGTTTCCGTTCCTTCCCTGGAGCACTCGCCAAGAAGATTCACAATCTCAGCTCGGACAGCATCTACCTGATGCTAACCAACGTCGAGCCACTCATTTCTAACACGGTGAAATCCAACCTCACCGAAATCGCCGCCGGCGGGGGCTACGCAGCCAACGGCTTCGCCCTGACCCGGCTCAGTTTCGACGACGGAGCCTCGACCGGAATCTGGCGGCTTTTCCTGCAGGACTACACGTTCACGCCAACCGGTGCGGTCGGCACCTGGCAATTCGCCGCGCTCTACAACTTCACAGCCACCAACAAGGACCTCATCTGTTGGGCCGACTACGGCGTGCCGATTGCACTAAGCGGCAGTTCGGACCCTTTCACGTTTCAGTTTGATCAGGTGAATGGCGTGCTTTGGGGGAGTTAGGGTTGAATAGCAAAAAAAACAGCACCGCTAAGCGGTGCTGTTTTGTGCCATCTCGACCGGACGGCTCGACACTGCATCATTACTCTACGGGCATACCGGTGTCGTCGTTGATGATGTCAGGCCCGTACTTTTTGACCAGGGAAGCGTCGCGGAGCCTTCCATAGAGCTCGCCTTCCTCTTGGTCGCAAGCTCCCAGCCAAGCCTCGCCAAGCTCGCATATCTTCCGATCAAGATCCGTGTCCCGGCCTTTGGAGCCGCTGAGGACGCTCAAAACATAAAGGCGTTTCTTTAATCGCAGCCTCATTGCGAGCCATAGGCCACTGATGATAGTGACCGCTATTCCGGGAAGGTGGGTTCAAAAAGGTGCACCAAAGGTGCACCAAACAGCGGTTTGATTTTTAAAAAGGTGCACCAAAGGTGCACCAAGCCCGAAAACGAAAAAAGGCCAAACCCGCGATTGAGTCGCGAATTTGGCCTTTTTTGTTCAGAGGCGTCGGGCGGATTCGAACCGCCGTAGACGGATTTGCAATCCGCTGCCTAGCCACTCGGCCACAACGCCATATCAAACTTGGCTCGGTACTAACCCCGGCTCCAGTCAATCCAAGCCAGTGACTCGGGGGTGCTGGATGCTGTCCAGAGTACCAGTCTCGCGGGGGGAGGCTATCCATCCCCCCGACTAACTTGGACCCCAAGGAAGTTATCCCCCGCGTCCCGGACGGTCAAGGGGACCGCAAAAACCGGGCAATCTGCGGGAGATTTGAGGTCGCAACCCCGGCCATTCAACGCCGGCGTCAGCCTCGGCATTCAAATCGGCAAATCCCGCAAATCCAACACAATACTAGGTTCGGAATCCCACCTACAAAACTTTATTCGCTTCGCCTGTGACCTAGACTTTTGATGACTGACATCCAATCCCCCGGTCCTTTGACCATGGGCACGCCCTCGCTCACGGTCGCAGAGACCAAGAAAACAACCGAGGGTGAGACCAGTCGCTGCACCGACCAGCGGTGGACTTTGACTCCGCTCAGGCCTGGAAGCGGCAACCATACAACCATTCGACAGCCGCCAGTCAACGAGCCGCTCGTTAACTGCTCCTTTCCCCCACTTCCGCCGCATCAAGGTCCCGAACATGGCCTACCCACGCAGCCTACAGCTCATTCGAGAACTCGTGCAAAACAACCGCCAAGTTCAGAAACTGCTGGACCAAATCCTGGACACGGCCGTTAACCCCAAGGTTCTGGAAAACCGGGAAGACTGGTCAGAGGTCAAGAAAACAGTTGAACTGTTTGCCTACACGGGGATCGTGCTCGAGCCACACCGACGGCGCCGCGCGGAAGACGCTTGGAAAGCTCCGGATTCGACCGCAGCTGGGGCCGAATAGGCTCCGGGAAAAGGAGCCGGCTTGCCAATTCCCCGGTTGCTGAAACAGCCGCCCGCGGGTTTCGCTGGAGCGTCCCCCCCTCATCACCTTGCCGCTCAGCGCTTGAACCGGAGAAGTCCAGAAGCCTGTCAGCCGACACCAGCCAAAAGTTCGACCTAAGCCTGAAAAAGCCGCCCTTGCCACGTGTCGCGTCGCTCTAACTCAGCCTGCAGGGCCAGTAAAACGGCTGGCTTATCCAGACACCAGCTGGGACCGAGGAAATAGCTCTCGGGCGCATCGCCACTGACTCGCTCGACAATCATCTCCGGCGGAAGCAACTCGAGAAAATCGACGAGGGTCGAGAGGTACTCATCGCGGCCCATCAGCTGGACTTCACCCCGCCGCACCTGTTCGGCGAGCGGCGTGTGTTCGACCGCATAGAGGTTGTGAATCTTGACGTCATCCAGTCGGAGCCGCGCGACCTCCCGGGCCGTTTCCAGCATGTCTTCACGCGTCTCGCCGGGGAGACCGAGCATGATGTGGGCACAGATTTCGAAGCCCCGCCCGCGACTCCGCTCCATCGCATCCAGCATCGCATCGTGGTGATGGCCCCGGTTCATCCAGTCCAGCGACCGGTCGTGCATCGTCTGCATGCCGTATTCGACCGTCAGGTCCGTGCGCCCGGCGACCTCCTCAAGCAAATCAAGGACATCATCCGGGACACAATCGGGACGCGTCCCGATCGATAGCGCCACTACCTGAGGATGGGCCAAGGCCTGAGCATACAGGTCCCGCAATTTTTCCACCGGGGCATAGGTATTTGTCGCTGGCTGGAAATAGGCAATAAAATGATCGCACTCATAGCGGCGTTTCAGACGCCGGATTCCCTCGTCAATCTGTTCTCGAATATCCTGCCGAGGCAGTCGCCGACTTGGGCTGAAACTGCGGTTGTCGCAGAAAGTACACCCCCCCAAGGCGACCGTCCCGTCCACATTGGGACAGGTAAAACCGGCATCGACGCTGACCCGCTGGACCCTCGCCCCGTACTTCTGACGCAGGTGAAAGCCGTACTGGTAATAACGCAAGTTCGCGGCACGCCAGTCATATCTGGCTGGTTCGGCGAATCGTTCGGGCGGGGGGAGCATCAGATTTATTGACTCAAAGGAAATCGAGGAATAGAGTTAATCATAGCGTCGCAAACGCCAACCCAAAGCCCAAGGCCCCCCCGCTCAACCCGCGAACGCGGAATTAGCGGTTCCCGGGGCAAGCGGTTCTGGGTGCAAGCGGTTCCGGAGCCGCTTGCGGTAACCCTGCATCCGCCAAGCATCTGCCTTTTCGCCTGAGTCCCACTTCCAACCCTTCTTCCCTAATTTTCGAGCGTTCCTCACATGTACGGCGAACTCGTGCCAGTGGGCGGCGGCGACCCCATTCCGCTGCTCAAAAAACGGCTCCGCATCGGTCGACGGGAAGACTGCGACATCATTCTCAATTTCGCCAACATCTCGGGGCATCACGCCCTGATGGAAATTGAAGAGGGGTACTGGTTCATCCGCGACCTGCGGAGCAAGAACGGGCTGAAACTCAACGGCAAACGAATCATGGTCGGCGTTCGCCGCCGCCTCGACCCGGAAGTCAAACTATCGATTGCCAAACACGAGTACCTGGTGCACTACGAACCGACTGATCTGGGAGCCGTCGGGACGCCGCCGCAAGACGAACAACTGGACAACTTGTTTGGCCAATCGCTGCTCGATCGGGCTGGGCTGACCAGGCGAAAAGAGATTCAGTAACGACGGGTTCACCGATCGGTACGTTTCCCCAACTCACTCTGCACGACAGACTGGAAGTTCGTTGTCCAAAAGAGGGCGAACAAAAGTCTCGTCCTCGCATCTCTGTTTTGGCGAGGACGGTAGGACAGCACTCAGGCCGCGAGGACGGTAGGCCAGCACTGAGGCTGCGTCGAACCAAACGAGTGCCGCACAATTACTCGCCATCCAGCCGCGGCGGATCGACTGCTTGACCAAAGAACTTCGAGAGGTCAATGCCCTTCGTCCGTTGCTCATCCTCCAGCAACTTGATGCGAGTCTCCATCCGCTCCACTTGTCGAACCAGCTTTCGATACTGATCGACGGGATCTTCCTGGACCTTGGGGCGAGGCACGGCCGGATAGCGCAGTTGTCGCTGGAGGGCCGAGAAAAAATAGAGCGGCTCCTTGCGGCGATTGGCCAGAGCGATCCGGCCTTCTTTCTCGCCAAACAGCAGCGGGTCTGGGGGGGTCGTGTCCGAACGCCCAGCCTGTTGCTCGCGAATCAGGTAGTACGCACTGTGGACGTACACCAGGTCGGCAATATCGATTAACCCCAATTGGTGGCGGACGGCGAGCAGCCAACGCTTCCAGCGCTCGTCGTAAACCGGGTCCTTGGCCATTGCCGCCAAGCCGTGATCGTAGGCCAGCCGATTGCGGCAAAGGGCCTCAAATTGATAGAAGAACAGCCCGACCGGGCCCGGTTGGGTGCTTCGGTACTCGGCTTCGGCCTGCAGGATTTCCATCGCCCGGGGCATATCAAACCGCCCCCGCTCTGCTTCGGCGGCGGTGACGAGAAAGGTCTGAAAGGGAGCAAAATAGTGAGCCATTCGCTCCATGGCGGTGGCCATCGACCCCGCGTGATTCAGTTCAGCCAGCAGAAAATCAATCGCCAGCGGCAACTTGGTCGTGGCCAGAATCTCCTGCTTGAGTTGCCGCAGCGTCTCCTGAACCGGCTCCGAGGCGCGAATTCTCTCGGCCAGCGCCCGAAAGAGATAAGCCTGCTCGATGTACTCTTCGGAACCGAGCATAAAGCGAACTCTCCTGGAACGACAACGCGAGTCAGAGCCAGCCAATCTTCCTGCCATCAGCGAGAGCAGGAATTCGCTGCGACTCGAGGGCGGGCGGTTGGGCGGGGAATCTCAATTAGCCGTCCATCACTTCGGCTTCGCGATTTTTCGCCAAGTCGTTGACCTGATCTTCGTACTTCTTGGTCAGCTCCTGGACCTCTTCCTTGGCGGAGTCGCGTTCATCCTCGCCGATCACTTTATCTTTTTCCGCCTGTTCGATCGCCTTGTTGCCATCGCGTCGAATGTTGCGAATCGAGACCCGCGCCTCTTCGGCCAGTTCCTTGATCCGGGCGACCATTTTCTTGCGCACGTCGGTCGAGAGGGGCGGCACGTTGATTCGCACGACGCGGCCATCGCTTTGCGGGTTGAACCCCAGGTCGCTGGCGATGATCGCCTTTTCAATGTCCTTGATCACGCTGGGGTCGTACGGACGAATCACAATCTGCTGAGGCTCCGGCGCGCCGACAGAAGCGATCTGTTTAATCGGAGTGGGCGACCCGTACACCTCGACGCGCAGCGAGTCGACCAGCCCGGGATTGGCTCGACCGGTGCGAATGCCACTGAGGTTCTTCTTCAGAATCTCGATGGCCTTGTCCATTCGTTCTTCGGAATCCATCAAAATTTCATCAACCGCCATGACTAAACCTGTTCCCGTAAATCGAGTGATGAAGGCTTGAATTTGCAAACTGACGCCGACCGTCGAAAACGAAGCGTTCCAGGGTCCTGTCGCTGGCCGGCAGCGGCGTCGCTTCTGTGAGGACTGCCGGACTAGGCCCGCGTGGGCGCCCGTCACTTGCCGGGCGTGGATTGCTTAAACGGCAATTCGGCTGGAGATAATTGTACCGATTTTTTCCCCGGTGATTGCCCGCTGGATGTTCCCCTCTTTCTGGAAGTTGAAAACCATGATTGGCAATCCATGTTCCCGGCAGTGGGTGATCGCCGTGGAGTCCATGACCCGCAGGTTTTTTTCAATCACCGTTTCGTAGTCAAGCTCGGGGTAAAGCACTGCGTGCGGGTTCTTTTCGGGGTCCTGACTGTAGACGCCATCCACCTTGGTCGCCTTCATCAGGATGTCCGCTTCCAATTCGAGTCCCGCCAAAGCGGCGGCAGTATCGGTCGTGACAAATGGCCTCCCGGTCCCCGCCGCCAAAATGATCACCCGTCCTTTTTCCAGATGCCGCTTGGCCCGTCGGCGAATGTAGGGCTCACACACGCCATCCATTCGGATAGCACTCATCAACCTCGTCGTCAGTCCCAGTGATTCCAAACCGTCCTGCAGGCCGAGACCGTTGATAACCGTGGCGAGCATTCCCATGTAATGCGCGGTCGCTTCGTTGACAACCGCGCTGCGGGAACTGAATTGGCTCCCCCGCAGAATGTTGCCGCCGCCGATCACAATCGCGATTTGGCAGCCGATCTTCTGCGCCTGGGAAATCTGCTCCGAGACCTTGACCACTTGCTCCATGCTGATCCCCCGCTCACCGGCGTGCGACAGGCTTTCGCCCGAAAGCTTGAGAATGATCCGCTGGTACTTTAGCTGCTCAGACATGTCGACTCCCAGTCTTGATTGGTGAGATGCTCGGTCGGTGAAGTGTGCGCGTCAGGGTCGGGTCCAGACAGAAAAAAAGCTCCGGGTTTTGAATCCGGAGCCAGAATTTCTGGTGGGGCTTAGGATGCTTCGCCAAGCACCCAGTGGACGTAACGCTTGATGTTCATCCCTTTGCTTTTGGCATACTGGCCGACGGATTGCTTGTCGTCCTTGACGAAAGGCTGCTCGAGCAAAACCGATTCCGCAAAGAAATTGCGGAGTCGGCCATCGACCATCTTGTCGACGATGCTTTCCGGCTTGCCTTCCTTGAGGGCTGCCTCGCGCAGAATTTCCCGTTCCTTTGCGATCAAAGTGGGGTCGAGTTCTTCCTTGGTCAAAGAGCGTGGCCGCATCGCGGCGATGTGCATGCAGACGTCCTTGGCGACATCGTCCGAACCACCCTCGACACCAATCAGCACACCGGCGACCGTTCCCGAGTTGTGGCTGTAACCACCCGTTCCACCGTCAATTCGCTGGATGCGGCCGACATTGAAGACCTCGCGAATCCGGTTAAACAACTCGTCCTTCTGCTCCCGCAGGGTGACCCCCTTCTTGCTCGGCGAAGGCGAATCCAACAGTTGCTCCGCATTTGCGATGGCCGGGTTCTTGGCGAGGGCTTCAGCCAAGTCGTTCGCCAGTTGAATAAACTCTTCGTGCCCGGCAACGGGAGCACTTTCGCATTTCAGTTCGACAATTGCCCCGGCGGAATTGCCAACGGAGCTGAAAATGCCGAACCGGCCAAAGGCCGTTTCCCGATCCGACCGCTTGTTCAGCAGTTGGTTGCCCTTTTTGCGGAGGGCCTCGATGGCCAACTCCATGTCGCCGTTGGTCTCGGTCAGGGCCGACTTGCAATCCATCAGGGGCAATCCGGTCCGCTCCCGCAATTTTTTCACGTCTGCCGCAGAAATCTCAGCCATCTTCAGAACCTCCGCCAAATTCCAAGTTTGATTTTAAATGTATTTGATTTTAAAGATTGTCGCGATCATTGTCGTCCGGCGGGAGAAGTGCCCTGCTCTGGCAGCAAAGCCGTTCCCGCCCTGCCTGGACGCTTACCGTGACCAGCCGGCTCGGTGGATTGAAACCACGCCTTTGGCCCTTGCCAGCCACAAACAGCAATTCCACTCGGTGCTCATCCGGATTGGACAATTCCAAATGGCCACTCCCGTCTTCCAAACCGGAGTGTCCAAACCGGAGCCGATAGCCCAGTGACGACACCGCCGAAGGGACCACCGCCGAAGGGACCACCGCCTAAGGAACCACCGCCGAAGGGACCGGCGAACGCCTGCACGCAGCTCAGGGCCACGAGCCGGAATTCACATGAACAGGTCGGTCGAAACAGTCTCACCTCGCCGAGTTGGCAAAAGGAGAGAGACCTGCCGGGCTCGTCATCTCCCCAAATTGCAACCGCTCAAAGGGAAGCGAGCGAGTCAATTTGAAGCGAGCGAGGCAGTGCCAACCGTATCGTGGTTTCCCGACCATCTTCCGATTGCGCTCCAGGCGACTCACCATTTGGGGTCAGCGAGTGCCAAAATTGCCGCCGAAAGTCAGACCGTTCACCGTAAAAAGCGTTCACAGTGAAAGGTGTTCACCGTCAAGCGGCACGATCACGAGCCACCGCCATGACCCGTTGAGCTCAACGACGCGCGAGACAACCGGCCTACCGCAGTCGGCCGGTTATTCACGACGTCCCATTGTCCGCGACTACTCGTCGCCACCCTTGTCCGGAACGGCCTGAGCGGCTGCGGCCTTCGTGTCGGCGCCTTCATTCTTGGCGACGCGATTCTTCGAGCCGGCCAGCACGGCATCCGCGAGGTGCGACATCACCAGCTCGATCGAGCGAATACCGTCGTCGTTGCCGGGAATCGGCAAGTCAATCCGGTCGGGATCGCAATTGGTGTCGATCAGAGCAACGGTGGTCACCCCCATGGCGCGGGCTTCGTTCACCGCGTTGTGTTCCTTGTTCGGGTCAACCAGCACGATGCACTGGGGCAAGCGGTTCATCGTCCGGATTCCGTTCAGGTTCCGGTACATTTTGCGATACTCGCGGGCCAGCGAAGACTGCATCTTCTTGGAGTAGGAATTGATCTCTTCGGTGCTGCGGATCCGCTCCAGTTCCTCCAAACGGCTCATCCGGTTGCGAATGGTCCGGAAGTTGGTCAAGCACCCACCCAACCAACGTTCGGAGACGAAGGGCATGCCACAGCGTTCCGCTTCCCGCTGGACGATCGGCCCAGCCTGTCGCTTGGTACCGACGAAGAGGACCAGGCTACCGTCGCCGGCCACATTCGAAACAAACTTTTTGGCTCGGAGCAATCCGCGAACGGTTTCGCGGATGTCGATGACGTGAATTTGATTCTTACGACCGTAAATGTACGGGCGCATTTTCGGGTTCCAGCGGCTGGCTCGGTGGCCAAAATGCACGCCGGCATCGACGAGTTCTTGAACAATATTCTCAGACATGAATCGAACTACCCTTCCGCCATTTCCAGTCAGCCAATCAAACCACGAGCCTTCACGTCTCAGGGATTCCCGAAAAACGAGAGTGTCTTCCCGAAAGCCGAGATTTTCAGCGCGTGGTCAAACCGGTGATGACATGCCCTTTCGAACGTCAATCCTGCCAAAACTCTGTTTTTCCCAGAGCCGAGGCACAACAGGCCGACGCAAAGGCAATCGAGGACTTGGCAAAAAACGATGAAATTCCGACTGGCCAACTGCGGCGAGTCCGGGGAAACACAGCGGTTTCCAAGGGCAAAGTGTACCGTTTTCAGCCTTTGGCTTCAACCGGATTGAGGCCTGCCCCCAAGCAAAGCCGCTGTGGATTCCCTCAAATTCGGATCATTCAGCTCGAAACATGAATCTGCCCCTGCCCGCCGGGCTTGCCAGCCCTCTGACCAAACCCGGCGACAATTCGGATAAAAATAGAGGTTCTTCGAATTGCGGCACCGTAGCGAACCATCCGGAACATGAGCGAAAAATTCGCCTGCCCTAACTGCCGAATCCTGCTGGAGGTCAGTTCCGAGCAACGTGGCAAGCAAGTTCGCTGCCCGGTCTG
>Ga0315903_10001790_pt1 | contig 32542 bp, 44 predicted proteins | sample LakEriMetagenome_7_FD_203524 | JGI IMG/M metagenome (GOLD analysis project Ga0315903, IMG submission 203524) | Freshwater fungal communities from buoy surface, Lake Erie, Ohio, United States - Buoy 2 MA119 | ecosystem: Environmental > Aquatic > Freshwater > Lake | place: USA: Lake Erie, Ohio...
GTTTTTCTGCGGATACGCCACTAGCCCGCATCCGCCATTCGTCAGGGTCTTTGTAAAACGCGGCGACGTTACTTTCTAACGCGGCTTCAAGCGGCTGAATTTTTTCGAGAATAGGCTTTAAGTCGGGGTCGTTATACGCGGCTTGAATGTACTGATAAACGCCGTCTTCAGAATTGATGTTAGGTACGATCGACTTAAACAAACCAAATTTTCGTTCAAAGTTTTTAAACTTGCGCTCTTCTACTTTTTCGCCTATTTCCGCACGCTGAGCTGCGCGAGTAGCAACGCCTTCGTACTGGCTTGGTGCTTCAGCCAACACGCGGTTCATAAATTCATCTGAACCAAACTCTAAGCCTTTTTCACCCATGATGCGCGCTAAAGCATTTTTATCTCGCTGTTGTTGCTGATATTCCTGCATCTTCAACGCGTTCATCTGCGACGCTTCTTGCGCGCTGCGCAGTTGCGCGATAGCAGCCATTTGGTTTATCGGCGATTCAATTTGAACCGGCCGAAAACCCATTGCAATAGATGAATCGATCTGTGCCATGATTAAACCTTACTTAAAAACGCCGCTTAAGATTTTGGTATTGGAGGTGACCAATAGGTAGACGGGCCACCTACCGGCGTATATAGATCGCGCATTGCCATCTGATTTGTAGCGTTTTGCCTATACAAATTCATCAAATCTTGGTTTTGATAGTAGTTCAACCCTTGGCTCAGCGCGTTAGATATAGCGTTTGCCCCACCCATGTAAGCGGACGCGCGCGCGTTACCAGCGCCGATAATGTTGGAGCCAATGTTTGAACCTAATGTGCCTGCTGCGCCAGTTAGCGTGTTGGCGGATGTTTGCGCCATACCCGCAAGCGACTGCAAAGGATTTAGTCGCGCTTGCCGTTCGGCTTGATAGCGGTTAAAGGCGTTAGTAAATTCTTGCGACCCTAACTCTTGGCCGTATTCTGTAATACCGCGCAGTTGCGCACCGCTTAGCAGCCCGCCTCGGGCAGCGGCTGAACGATCAAGGGCTTTTAAACCTTCTTTTAGCCGAAACGCATAGCCTGGGTCGGCTTGGAATTTATCCATTGTGAATGGATCATACTTAGACGCAGCAATTAGTTCAGGCAGCGCATTAACGCCTGCTTGGCGAAACGGTTCTTGTAGCTCTACTTGCCGCTCAAACATGCGTTCCTGCGCAGCAGTGCTTTCCGCTGCTGCGCGTTCTTGCGATTTAGCTGCGCTTTTAGAGGCGCTCGCGCCAATTACGGCGCCCCCTACAATTGCGGCTGCTGTCCATCCGGCCATGACAATTCCTTCACACTTTCAGTTTCATTTTTAAGCGCCAGCCGTTTACGGGCGTCACCTAGCCCACAGTCTGGCACTACGTACAAACGCTCTTCAAGTACGTCTAAATCTTGGCAGTCATCTGGATTGTCATAGATATCTACCCAAACAACTTCATCGTCAAACACACGCCCCGCGCGTTGTTCACCTGCTTTTGCATCAAACTCAACTGGCGCTGTTAGCACAACTACTTCTGTCTCACGGTTTACCGCAATCGTGCCTTTTTCCAGCCGCACGCGATAACCTGTTTTATGCGCGGCCCCGGTCAATACTGTCCAAGGCGGCACGGTAATTTTACGTTCGTACACGCCGGGCAAAAATGTGTGCGTGGTCACAATACCGGCCTGCGGCATTTCTAACAGCACATCTTGCAACGCAACAACTTTTTCACGCATGACTTCTGCGGTAACTACCGCAGTGCCATCCGCGTCAAAAAGTTCAATCGCGCCCATACTTTACGTCACTTCGCGGCCAGATGCCCGAATATTAATAGCACTTGCAGTCCCCGCGATAGTAGAGATAAAGCCGCTTGGCAGCAAGACTTGCCCGACAATTTCAGGGAACGTGTACACCTCAGACGGCTGCAATGTTTTCGTTTTGGTAATCAAGTTTGCGTTGCCTGCCGACCCTCCGCTTGTTACCAAGTTGACACTAATGGTAGCCGCGCTGGCGCTGTAGTTGGTCGCCGTAAACTTGTCGATGATGGTCGTCACGCCAGCAGCCGTGTACTGCGTAGTCTGGGTATTCTCCGCCGTCTTGGCGGGTATAAGAACGGTAACAGTGACGGTCATGCTGAAACTCCTTGAAGCGTTGGTTTAGACACTAAATCCACCGTAACAATAGCGGACGGTGCGGCAGGTCGAACCGGCCCCGTTTGCGCGGCTATGTACTCAATTGTAGTAGAGGTGTCGGTAGTTGCCCACATCAACTCAATGTACTCATCAGCCGCTAACTCAACAAACAGGTTTAGCGCGCCAATTAAATGCCCATCTATGCTGCCGTGCCTGTTGGGTACAGAAAACTGGCTGTTGGTATCCGCTACGTTCGTGCCGTTTTTACGCATCCAAATATCTGTGTCATGGATATTAGAGCTGGTATTTACAAACTGAACACTAAATTGCACGTTATAAACGCCTGCAATTTCCGCTTTTAGCTTGGATTTGCAAGTGCCCGTAATAGTAGTAGACGCCACTGTCTGAGACGCGCTGACAACATAATTTCCCGTGCTGCCGTCCGTGCCCGTGGTTTGTGAAACTATGTACGTTCCAGCGGTCACACCTGTACCCGTAATCACCATGCCTGGGTAGATCGGCCCCGACGCAATAGCTGTTACCGTCATGGTCGTACTAGCTGGCCCGATAGATGCCGTAAACACGGCAGTTCTATCTTCTAACGTGACGTTTTTACTGTACGCCGTAGTGTCGTACACAATAGGGTACGCCGTAGTGCTAGAGCCGTCGGGTTGGTTGGCGGTGCTGTAAAAAGCCCCGTACACCAATTGTAAAACTTGAGGCGTGGGAAAAGGCGCTGACAACAAGGCGTCGACTTGCTTTTGCATCTCTGCAATTTGTTCGACCGCTGACTCTTCAGTCGGTTGTGTTTTAACTCCGTCAAGCTCAAGACTAATGGTCGTAAAACTCTCTTGGTTTGGCGGCGGCCCTATCTGAAGATCAACCAATGAGGTCTGGTTAGTGCCGCTGCCCGTCAACGTGAAAAGGTTAAGAAAGAACCTGTACCATTCCCGCGAAATTAGCCCCGTACGCTCGTCAATAAGCGGTACGCGGGGCGGCGTAATGTTGGTGGCATTGATTGGGCTAGTCATGGGCTGCGCTAGGCGTTGGTCGGGCTAAGCAATAGCTCAGCGCCCATGATCGCGGTCTTGACCGGGTCGGTCATCGACAGCTCGTACACCCGGTCGCGCAGCTTTAACGTCATGCCCAGCCGACGCCAGAACACGCGGCGGTAATATTCGCCAATCTTTCCAATCTTAGCGGTATGGTAGTTAGACCAAGTGTGACCGCCATCGTCCGACCAGCGCAACATGACTTCGGGGTCGCTGCCTTGGCCGACGTTTAGCCCCACACCCGACTCCACGTCAAGCTGCAAACTGTGGTGCGCGGTACGTTTCAGATTGTTCTGGCCGGTGGGCAGTGCCCGCCATGACCGCAGCCACTTTTGGATCTGACCGTTGTCGCTGTAGTCGTCTAAGTCAAACGCGTAAATATTGCCGTTTTCAAAATCGCCCACAATAACTTCGCTGTTAAACGCCATCTGGCAGTTGCTGCGGTGCCGCGTGAACGACCCATTAGACCAACCAGCGCGTTCATGCCAAGCTTGCGTGGCCGCATCGTAAACCCAAGTTGTGTTGGCGGTAGGGAAGATCAGCACATAAAAGCTATGCCCGTCCTGCTGGTAGGTGTAGCCAATCGCATCAGACAGGTTGCCGTACTGCTGGATCTGCCATTCGATGGCGTGGGTAGACACACGCACGCCCGTGTAACCGTTGGCGCGGTACACAATGCCCCGCCCACGGGCGTCAGCACCCAGCCAAAAAATACTGTTGTCAAGCTTTGCAACCGAGTAAGGTGCGACGCAACCAATTTCGTTAAACGCACCTTGGATACGCTGCAGCGGGAACGCCACGTTGCCCGCGTCGTACCAAACCTCAACAGAGTTAGTGCCAAACAGCCAAGCCTCGCGGTGATCGACAATCAACGCTACTAAGCCATCGGGCGAACCCTCGGCGCTGGCAAAGTCCAACGGGTCAACGGACAAACCGTCAAGCAGGCTAGTTACCCAGACCTTTTGGCTATTAGGCTCGTTAAAAACAAAATAGCCGTCTAGAAAGCCAACAGTTACCGCACCCGGAAAGTCGGGGTCGGTGATCTGTTGAAACGCGTTAGTGGTGGCGTTGTAGATGTAGCTGGGGCCGTTAGCAGCAACAAATAGCTGCGTGCCGTTGTCAGCCATAGACACGGGGCCAGTGCCAGCTATTGTGCCTAACAACGTGCTGGCGTAATTGCTATCAATTTTGTATAGGCTGTTGCCCGACACCGCGTAGCCGTAGCCGCCGTACGACCACAGCCCACGAATCGGCCCAAACCCTACTGTTGCTAACAGCCGCAAGCCTGGCGCGCGCAGTAGAAAAGCAGGTTCTTTACCGCCTTCCGGGACGATCTCCGGAAACAAATTGACCATCCGCGCGTCTGCAGCATTGACGCTGCGGGCAACATAAGTTGATCCAAGGATAGGCGTCTTCACGGCTTAATAGTTACCTGCGTAGATGTTAAACCGCTGACGAGTCGCAACCAACGAGTAAGGCATTGACATGATGTCGTCAGGATTGTTGATCCGTTTCAGGTTGCGCTTAGACGTCATTGCAATCCGAACAACTTGCGGCGACGGCTCAACGCCAAACTCTGGCGCAAACTCCATAGCCAAGTTGTACACAAACGCGCGCAGGTAACCCGGCGGGAAATGTAACTGCGTAGCAAGATTAGCCGGTTGGGTCAGCTGCTGCACCGACACAAAGTGCCACTCCAAAACACGCGTTGGCTTGGGGTAGATCGTCATGGTGATGTCTGGAAACGTGTTGTTCACAAACATAACCTGCGGGTAGGTGCTGGTCACCGTCTTAACCGCAATCCCGTTGTATTGCTGCTGGTTGATTAGCTTAATGCCGTACGAGACATTTGTCTGCGGGTCACGGAAATACGTTGCGTCGTCAATCAAAACCGGACGATTACCGACGAAGTCGCCGGTTGGCCCCAACGTGCGTGTGATCTCGTTGGGCGGCCACAAAAACACTTGGTCTTCGGTACAAAACACGGCCAGACGCTCCGTGTTCCATGAGTCGATCATTTGATTTAAAGCGGTCAAACCATCTTGCATTACCGAAGCTGAAGACGTCTCGCCTTCGGCCAACACACCCAACAACCGCAACGCTCTGTTGATTTGATCGCCAGCAGTAGTGGCCATGCCTGCTCCTTTAAGATGCTGCGCCTACAGAAGGTCGACCGCGACGACGTTTAACCTCTAGCTCATTGGTGGGCGCCGCTACTTCAGGCGCCGCTACTTCAGGCGCTTCTATCTCAGGCACTGAAGGCGTGTCAGGGTCGTATCGCTGCCAACCGTTTTGTTCATCAGACTCAGCTTCCATTTCCATGGTGGCAATTTTGAAGCCGTGAACCGGGTGCTGTAAGTAGATAATAGGCATAGGGTAGGCGGGGCCGAAGCCCCGTTTAGTTAAGCAACACTAAAGTTCAAACGGTAAACCGGAAACGTCACCGAGTTAGCTAGCGTACCGGTGGCGGCTGCGCGAATACGCAGACGATCACCAGCGGCTACTACCAAGTTAGCTGCCGTGCCGTTTAGCGTCAGGGTGCGAGCTGCGTTAGCAGTTAGCGCCGTGCCGCCGGTAGACTTGGTCGTGTTGGCGTCAGTTGCAGCAAGCATAGCCGCTGTACCGGAACCGCTAGTTCCAAGGTTGGTGATGGAAAAAGTAACGTAGTCCGTGTTACTGGCCGCTAGCGCGTCTACACCCGAAAAAACAGCGGACGTCAACGTGCCAGCAGCAGGCGCGATGATAAAAACATCACTGTTACCGGTTGTCGCAATCGTTGCGCCCTGCTGCGAAGCAGTTTGACCGCTCGGAATGTTAGACAACACTTTCGTGGTGCTATCGATAGTTGCGCCCGTAATGGTAGTGCCAGAAGTTAGTTCAGGGTCGCTAAACGCAACCCCCACAGCTTTGGTGTTAGGCATGATCTATCCTTTAAAAAACGGGGGCCGAAGCCCCCGAGGCATTAGGCAGTACGGTACAAAGTCCAGGTTGTGTCGCTGGTTTTACGCGCAACAAACGAAGCCGAAGTTTCGTTATTGATCGTCAAAGAACCAACAATCGTCCAACCCGTACCAGTACCTGCGGCCATCGTAATGTCGCCGGTAGTTGTACCAATGTTAATGATAGTCCAGTTAAAAGTGCTGCCAACTTTAGCGCTAGACACCAGATCGTTAACGCCTGTGGTAGCGCCCGACGTTACCACGATAGGCATCGTGTAGGTAGTGCCAGTCGTACCGGGGTTAGCAATCAAAATGCCGCCGGTTACTTCGGCAGCGGTAAGGGTGACAGTAGAAGTGCCAGTCTCCGTAAGCGGAGCGGGCAAATAGCCCATGACTGGTTCGTTAAGGTTGCCATCGCCGAGCTGATAGCCGCCTGCGCCGTTAGGAAGTGCCATGATAATTTCCTTTCAAATAAAGTCGTCAATGGGGGCCGAAGCCCCCACCAGTGCTTAGCCCCAGATGCGGCAAGCCATTTGCGGACGGATGGTGCTAAAGCCGTACAGAACGTCAATACGGCAAGGCAGACGGTCGTTGTTGATGTCGTACTGACGAACAATACGCATCGAGATACCGTTGTGGACTTGGCGAGAAGCCATATCCACGCCTTGAGGCATCAACAGATCGGCGGTAGCAAAAGTGATCGCGTCCTTGTGGTAGACCAAGTTTTGAGCATACTGGCCAGTTGCGTTACCCAGCATGGTGACGGCCGCACTTGCCGCAGGCAACGAAGTAACGGTTGCCAGTGCTTGGGTTGCTGAGAACAGCGCAGGGCTGATCGACAGGGTTGCTGTGGAGCTACCAGTTGCAGCGGCAGTTACGGTGAACTGCTGCAGCGAGCCGGTGGACTCACGAGTTTGTGGGTTAACTGCAAACACGCCAGCGATGGTGAACACGTCGCCCACGTTCCAAGTCTTCGACGAGCCGGTAAAGCTAATCGGCAGAGTCGACTGACCTTCGGTGGTGACAGTCGAGGTCACGGTGATGCCGGTGCCCCAGTCGCCGTTGGTGTGCTGCTTGATCGACTGCGACATGTTGACTTCGTCGAAGCCCAGCACGCCCATGCCCATCATGCCGTTCTTAAACTGGCGGCTGATGGTGTCGGTCGGGTTGAACAGACCTTTCATGCCTTCGACCAGACCAGCGTTAGCGGCTGGGTTGACGGTGGCATACCGTGGCGACATCACAGCAGCGTTTTCGTTCAGCTTCTGCTGAGCTTGCAGCAGAACGAGCGAAGTCGATGGAGTACTGCCTGGGGTGCCAACCGAGTTGAACACGTTTTTGTACGCATTTGCAACGTCAGCGTCAATGGAAGACGCAAGCTGCGAAATACGAGGCTTTAGAACACGCTCTGCAAAGTCATCCAACTGCATGGTGAGTTCGGCAGAGGTAAAGTTCACGCCGATGTGCTTCTGCGAAGCAACGGTCAAAGTGGTGAACTGTTCGTTGTCGTCCTGAACTTGCAGGGCGGCACCGTCGGTTACCAACGCGCGATCTGGTAAACGGATACGCAGGGTGGAACCAATTTTTGCGCCTTCAACGGCGAAAGAATCGTCGTATTGACGATTGACGTTACGAGTGATCACCAGGTTGTTCTCGAGGATCTCGAGCGCTTTGCGGGTGATCATGTCGATAGTAAGAATCGAGTTTGCCATGATAGTCCTTAAAAAAATTAGCGGTTACGTTGAGCTTCCAACTTCCGAATCTGACGCTGGCGCTCCGCTTCGATCCATTCTGACGTCGACATGTTCTTGATAGAACGTGGGTCGGTCGTATCGTAAGCCGGTGCTCCAGTGCCACGGCCACTAATGGGCGCGATCGGCGGTGGGGCGCTTGTCGTTTTCTTGACCGGCGGATTGTCGCTTAACTTAGCTTCAATCTTGCCAATCTCTTTGGCTTGCATATACGGCGACAGACGAGAAATACGATCAGCTTCTTTCGGGTTGGTGCCAAGGTAATACGCTAAGTCTGGCCCAACATCCGACGCTTGGATTGTCTCAGCCATCACGGTCGTGATCGGTAGGTTCGGGTTGTACGCGACTTGTTCAAAGTCTTCGTACTTGCCTCTAGCCTCTTCCTCACGGTCGTGGTAAGCCTCGAGCGTTTCCATGCGCGCGCGATCAGCTTCTCGCTTAGCAAGCAACTCTTCTGCCTTTTGAGCAGCCAACGCTTCCGCGTACTGATCAACCGACTCAAATTGCTCTAACGAAGGAGCTGGCGCGGGCGGTGCAGTCTCCTGCTGTCGCCGAGCTTGTTCTCTTTCCCACTTACGCTGTTCTCTTGCAAGCCGCTTGCCAATCGCAGCGTCCAACTCTTCTTGTGTGAAGGTCTTGGCCGATTTTGGCTCTTCAGTTTCCGGCGCTGTTACTTCGGGTTCCGGTACTGCCGTTAGTTCCGGTTCCGGCGCGGGCACTGCCGCTAGTTCATTTTGTTGCTCTTCTGACATTGTCGATTCCTGAAGAATCCCCGGTCTACTGGGCCGGTACAGTGGTTAATACTACATTAAGAATTCTGTATGTCAAACACCTAGGTTACCGGCGGCAACAAAAGTATTGGCCACGGGGGTGATTAGCGAAATAACCGCGTACTGGCCCATCGTGCTAAACAGGCTGGAGTAGCTGACCAGCGTCTGCCCGCCAGCGGCTATGGTTACCTTACCCGCGCCGCCTTGGATAATGGTGCAGTTAAAGCCAACGCCCAAACCGGCCGCGCAAGTGATAGTTACCGCAGACCCGCTAGTGCAATAAATGACTTTCTGGTTGTCCGCTGCGCTCAGAGTGCGTGTGGTGCCCGTTTCGGTGACGATGTTGGCTGCCAACTGCGCCGCAATCATTTCGCTTACGGTCACTTTTTTAGTCGTGCTAGATTGCACGATTGGCAACACCTCAGTGCCCGCTAGCGGAGTAGTAACAGGCGTTAGTTGCGAAATTTTTAAGTCGGCCATGTCAAATCCTTAGATGGTTAGTCCTGATACAAACCCCGCAGCCCCACCCAGTAAGGTAGCCACGGCATCCCATAAGTCAGGCGTATGCTTATCGCGGTTCATGTAATCGTACACTTCCTTGCCCACAGCAGCGACAGTTACCGCAATCATGCCCACGACAGGGCTGACAAAGTGTGCGGCAGCGTAAATAAGGACGCCGACGATAAAGTGCAGCGCTTTGTCGTGAGGCAATTTATTTAGCGGGTTCATTTACGCGCCTTTGCCACGGCAAACGGGGCGGTGACGGCGGTTAGTCGTAAAATTTTTAAGTCGGCCATAGTCAGTTTGTATACGTTTTGGGTCGGGTGCAAGATTGGTTAATCATTCGATGCTGTATGCGTAATTTTCGGTGCCAGCAAATGAGCCGGTTGATGGTGTAATTGTAAAATCTACACCGACAGTAACAGCGGACACAAAAACAGGTTTTGCTGCGCCCGCTGCGTTAGTGCCCCAAACAGTAATTCGAGAAACTGATTGCGCGCTGGTGTTGGAAACCGTGTGCGTTGCGCCAGCACCAGCGGTGAAAGACGAGCCGCTAAGTACACCAGTACCGATTTTGTTTAATCTGCGGGTGTAAACGGGCGTGGATGTGTCAAGAATTCCATTGGTTTTATTTCCAGATACATCATTGTTGACAACTGTATTGCTTGACCCGCCAACCATTTGAATGCCGGTAGTCTGAGTACCGCTAACACCTGCGCTGTCGTAGCAACGGTTGTTGGAAATAATACAACCTGTCGCGCTTTGCAGGAAAATTCCCGCATTTGCGGCGCTTGTCACGCAGTTGTCAAAACATGTGTTCTCGGACACTATTGCGTTCAGCGCGGTTGCGCCAATATAAATACCAGACGAATATGCGCCCGACACTGTGTTGCCAATTACCTTGTGACCTGTACCACCATCAAGAGTAATTCCCACCGCGCCTACGCCAGAACCACCATTAATAGTATTGCCCATAATTGTGCAATAGCTGGCTTGAGTGCGAACACGGATGTTATTTCGCACATTGTCATGAACTTGATTGCCAATAACAGAAACTCGCGCAGAATTTTCTACATAAATTCCGTCTAGCGTATTTAAACGGCAAATGTTGCCTATAACTTTTGCGTCAGACCCATCTGCGCTACTGGTTTCGCCAATTGCAATGCCTGCGCCGGTGTTCGAATAACTTAAATTTCCAATGACTCGGGCACGCAAACATGAAGCGTTTAATCCGCTAAAGTTGCCCGCCGATCCGTTGTTATACGTCTGGTTGCCTTCAAACTCAGCATTTTCGCAATCTTTACCAGAAATGCCAGAGCCGGCGTTGTCATAGCAAATATTACGGACAAACTTATTTCTCGCTCCGTTTCGATAATAAATAAACGTGCGGTCGTTGTCGTATCCGATGTTGTCTTGCACTAGCACGTCGGAGCAGTCATAAACATAAATGCCCGCGCCGGTTTCGTTGTTGATTGTTTCCACAACTGTGCAACCTGTAATTTCAGAGTTGCCAGTTACGTTAATGAAACTAATACCTGAAAATCTGTCCGCAGGATTTACCGGAGAAAACCCATCAGCTACAGCGTTACCATTGACAAAAAGATCACGCACTTTAATGTTGACGTTGCCGCCGACCTGATTGCTGTTTTGAAACATATCAAAAGCGCCAGATCCTGTTTTGCGTTTTACAGTTGCAGTTTGACCTAAAATTAACCGATTTGACGGAATAGTAACTGTAGACGTTAAAAGATACGTTCCGGAAGAAAACAATACGACAGAAGACGAATTAATAGCCGCTTGAATTGCGGAAGTGCTATCAGTTGTGCCGGTAGAATCAGCACCATAATCAAGAGGATTTGCCGGAGTTCCGACAATCATGCTGTACGTTACTTTGGTAAGCGACATTTTTAACCCTCAATTAGTGAATGCTTGAAGCTCTGCGTTTAAAAGTCGCAAAGGGAAAAAAGAAATTTTGCGTATTAAGGACGCGCCAAATACGCCGCTAAAAGAAGCACCAATTCTAAATGTAGAAACTGTTGGTATAGCGCAAGAATTATCGCCCGCTCCAAGAGTTGCATTTGCGCTTAGCTGAATATCGTTTGTTTTGTAAGCAAAACCGCTATTTTGAATTGACGCGCCGCCATAAGACACCGAAAAATCAGCTTGAGAAACTGACGAGACAGTACTTATGCACCTAAAAGATGTTGAGGTGGTGATTACAGTAAGTCGATCCCCTTCACCTCCGGCATCGGCTTGCCATACACGAGTTGCGCCGCTCGCGCCCGTCCCCAAAAATATGCCTTGAGTAATAAAAGTACCTTCAGATTGGTTATACCAATCGCTGAAGTTCGTCCCCGTCATCGTTGCCACATCGGCGTTGCGGGTGACTTGGGATGCGACTGTCGGGATGTAGCTGGTGGCAAAAGCTCCGGCTTCTAATTGAGCGCCCCACACTGTTGCCAACCCTGTTGCTGAAGTTGATATTGAAGTCCCGTTGCTAGATATCGCCGGGTATAAAACAACTCTACACTGCGTGTTGGATGCCGAATCTTGGAAGTTAACTTGCAAACGCCAGTAGTTACCATAATCGACAACTGTAATGACTTGGGTGTTTATGTTGCTTGACGAATCAAACACAGCCGTACCAGCGGTGGTATTTAAGATGGCGTATGCAGCCCTAGTTGCTACGCCAGTTAAAGCAATTCCTATGGCTGGGTAGTTTGTTATAACCCCGCTAGTCTTTTTGAAAAAAACTGATGCTGCATACGCAGCATTTGCAGTTATTGTTTGTACTGCTTGTCTTGACGCAGATTGAAATGCAGCGGCGCTAGTGTCGTTAAGTAAAAACGCCGTGTTAGTTCCGTCTGGCGCTAATTCAGTTGAACTATTAATAGTTGCGTTTGTTGTCCATACAGCGTTGCTATAGTCAGAAGAATATGTCAACAAATTTGTTCGCGATTCTTCAATTAACAACCCACGGCACACAAGCGTCACGGGGTTAAAATCAAAACGCGGTAAGTCAGCATTAATTCCAACAATTAAACCACTTGAGTTAATAACTGTTGCTGTGTTTCCCGACCTAGTAAATGTAACCCGCGAATCAAGGCTTGCTGTAGTAAAATCAAGTGCTAATTTAGGTAGCACTCGTTCTGTGGCAGTTAACGCATAAGATGGTGTAATCATTACGCCGCCTGATAAGTAATTGTCAAATACAGTGAGGTATTGTTGTTAACTTGTCCAGCATCTATTTGAGACAATGCAACGTTATCTCCAGATTCCCAAATAAATATGTCCAAATCATTAGTCTGCATATAACAATGTGTTTGTGTATATCCAGCATCAAAATTCAAACTGCCAGACATACATAGGCCAACTGCGGTGTAACTTGTTAAAGTTACTGGAGTTAAAACGGATGGAACCCCGGTAATTCGCAAATTACCTGCGGCAGTACCGTCTTTAGCAGAAAGCACAATTGTGGCAAACAATGTAACCATATTGCCAACACGAAGATATCGGCCAACTTGAGTTGTGTAAGTTTGCGTACCAGGGGTTGTGGTAAATGAAACCACTGGAGTCCAAGACCCCATTTCGGTAAAACCACGGCCTACGTTAGCGGCAAGTGGGCCAAAAAAATCAGTCCCTGTAATAGACGCATGGTTTACTGAATTGCCTGTATTTTCTACGCTTGCACCTGAATCAGCAGCAGAATAGATGTACAAACCAAAAGTTTGAGTTGGAACAGTTTGATCGTCATAACATTGGTTTTCAGCTAGCCTGTTTTGCGTTGCATAAGCGTACAGAGCAATGCCGCCGCGAGTAGCAAGTGTGATACCGGCCTGATTATTATTACGCGCAATGTTACCTACGATTGAACTGTTTTTAGTCTGTTGGAATTGAAAGCCAACCAAATCGCAGGTTTCAGCAATGTTTCCTTGGACAATCAAACCGTCGCACATTGCGGGATATGGCGCGCTCGCATTATCAATACGAAAACCATACCCACAACTTCTAGCAGTGTTTCCGATAAATTGTGTGCGGCTTTGCGGGACATGAATGCGAAACCCCATGTTTCCGCAGTCTATAGCTATGTTGTTTGATATGCAGCTGCGCTCGTTATACGCGACCGCAAATCCAGAACCGAAATTGTTTCCATACGCTAAACAATTTGTGACCCGCAAATCATTACCGAGAACGTAAAACCCATCGTCAATAAACCAGTCATATGCGCGGCATGAATCCATAACTGCACCGCTGGCATCACCAAAATAAAATCCAGTTGCACTGTTGATACTTTCGCAATTGAAAACTAAGCCACCAGATAGAAACAAGATGCCTCTTGGACGACCAGGATTACCAGTTTGTGACCATGCTTGCGCCCGTAAAATTTTACAGTTTTTAACGGAGTTATTGGCTTTGTATAAAGATACGCCAGTTGGTGATTGAGTAACAACAATGCCACTCCAAGTATCTTGAGTAGATATATTATCTAAGATGCAATTTGCAATATAGCCAAGATATACACCACCAACACCCTTGTTTGCAGATGTAATTACAGTTGCATCGGATTGCTGAACGGTATTAATACCAACAATTGAAATATTGTCAATTTTGATTCCGGTATTGCCCGTAACAGAATTCCAATTTTCATTGTAAATAGCTGCTACACCGTAGGCGGAATTAGCCCCAGTCAAAGTAAGCGTGGCGTTGGCAAACCAAGTATTTGTTCTGGCTACCAATGACGCAGCAATAGCGTAGTTATCGCCGCCGCCGTCAAGCCAAACCCCGGGGGAAGCATCAATAGCAGCTTGAATTGCAGCCGTATCATCGGTCACCCCATCACCCACAGCGCCAAAGTCTTTGACGCTGACCGTTTGTGCCAATTTATCTTCAACATTTGTAGGCACCGAACCAACAAACGGTGGGTCATAAGACACTTGTGCAGCATCTACCGCGCCGCTGCTGTTTAGCTGTGAAGTGGTAAATTTAACGGACGCGCCAACGTGCAAACCAGACACAAAAGTTACCGTGTCGCTGTCAGTCTCCACATACGCATACAGGGCGCCTGGGCCGTACTGATTTACGCCATCCACAAACACCGACAGGCTGTTAGTGCCTGGCTGGTACTGCATGGTGGTTAGATTGAAAACCGTTTGTCCAGCAGTAGCAGTTTGAATCTCTTGTTCGTTGGTGAAATTAACGAAATTAGAGTTGATGCCGATGATGTTGTCGTAGGTGCCAATCAACACATCGTTGCTGTCGGTAATGACAAACTTGTATGCCAGCCCGTCAGTCAACCAGATTTCACCGCTTGGCACGCGGCCAGCAGAGTCAAGAATAATCGGGTTGGCGTGCGCAGTGCCACCAGATGCGCTGGTGTAAGTGGGTTGATTGGTGGTTGTACCGGCAGAATAGGTAAAAATCTTGCCGCCCGACAGGGGGTTGCCGTTGTTGTCGAAAAACTGACCGGCGACGCCGCCGACCGGGGAAAGATTGACGGCCATCTACGCTACTCCAAAAGAATTAAACCGTTGTCTTCTTGCACCAAAAAATCACCGTTTTCAGCAAGAAGATTGCTTTGTGCTTGCTCGCTATTGCGCCCGCCAAACAGCGAAATGATGCCGCCTAGCCCAATGGCTACAGCATTACGCACATCCGGGCCAAAGAAGCTCATTGCTTGTTAATCGGCTTGCAGTACGCCGTACCGTCAGTCGATCCAATACGCAGCACGCTAACTCGCCAAGGCGCGCCAGTTGAATTGATTGGCACAACAAAAGGAATCGGCGTGTAGGCTGGAATCGGTGTGCTGGCGTTGGTTGCCGTAGCCGCCACGCCCACTTCGACGTAGCAAGGCTGGTCGCACCACACAACCACACCTTGCGGGCCGGGCTGCCATGCTGTGGTATTGCCTGCGGTTGCGCCTGCGGTGGCGGTGTAGGCTGGATAATCAGCCTTGGTCATTGGATTAAGCAATTCCATAGTTATTCCTTACGCCAAAAATTTCAGTTTGTACAGAGTTGACAAATACAGCCCGACGATCTCATCGATGATGTTCTGCAGCGGGGTGTCCGACTTGTCGACCACCTTGTAGCGCATAGCCTCAATCTCTTCAAGTTGATCTTGCAAGAACTCGACGATGTTGCCGGGTTTCTTGGTCGACTGCAGCGAGATAGCGCCAATCAGTCCGTGACGGCCTTGGTAGGCTTCAGCGAACTTGTCTGCTAGGTCGACAATTCCGTTGTAAAACTTGCCTAACGCCTTGTGTTTAGCGTAGCTGCGGGTGTTCAGATGCACCGAATGGGCGACATCCCGGCCTAAAAACAAAATGCCTACGAAGTTTGCGCAGCTCATAGTCGTGGTTCCTCGGGCGGCATTTCTGCCATTTCAGGCGGCATCATACCCATTTCAGGCGGCATTTGTTGCATTTCTGGTGGCATTTGTTGCATTTCTGGTGGCATTTCCTGCATCGGCATCTCGCCTGGCAGCTCTAGGCCACCTTCGCTCATCGCCAAGTCGCCAGTAGTCATTACGTCGCGTAGCGTCTGCATGACGACGTCTTGCACCTGATCCGGCGTCATAGCGCCAGATACGGCAGACAGGCGCTGTGTCTCTGCTTGGTACGCCTTGATCTCGGCTTCGAAGTTCTTGCGCTCCAAGTCCTGCACCTCGATCGACTTGCCGACGTTCTGCAGCATCTGCTGGAGCTGATCCATCTCCTGCCCCATCGCTTGCATCTGCTGCTTGGCCATCTGCATCTCGGGCGAGTCGTCCGAACCGTCGCCCAGCACCTTCGGGTCGATGACGCGAGCAAACCGCTCGGCCATCTCCTGCGCGCCTGGCCAGTCCATGTTCTTGATAAACAGGTCGCCTGCGACTTGCCAGAGCTGCGGGTTGGATTGCAAGATCATGCCCATCGCGTCCAGTGCCTCCTGACGCTTGGTCATGTAGGACGGGCCTGTGGTTACCACGACGTCGTACTTACCGACGCTCGGGTTGTAAATCTTGTCAATCTCAATGCCCTGCTGGTTGACGATCTTCTTGACCGGCTCTTGTTGGGTAGGATCGAGCTTGACCATGTCGGTGTCGCCGTCCACACCAATGATGCGAGCAACCCGCTGGGTGTCGTAAATCTTTGGGATTATGTCAACAATTTGGCGGGTAACGTGCCGAATAGCCCGCGCCAAATTGTCCACGTAATGATAAGTGCCAGTATCAGACTGACGCTCCCGCGCCATAATTGCCTTGCCCGATCGCTCATTCGATGTCGCTCCCAGACTGGTGTCGTACTGCCCTGTGGTCGACTTGATGTCATCCGACGCGCCCATCTTGGCCTGAATCAGACCGGTCTGTGGCAGCGGTGGGGCTGCCCGTTGGGGCAACGGCAACACAGCGCCTGAACCGTCGGTGACGTCCGGGTTGACCTCCAGATACGGCCAGTTCTGCGTGTTGGCCGTCTTCCACTGCATCTCGTAGCCTTCAAACTGGCCACCGTAGCCGATAAACGGCGCTTTCGGTGCCAAAGCCAGCATTTCAGCTTCTTGGCTCGTCCAGTAGTTGTACATGCGCTGCGCATCTTTAGCGTTACGCACCAAACCAGAGACGTAAATCTTACCGTCGACCTCGAACTCGTTGCCAACCACGCGTACGACCGGAATCCACTTGCCGACCCAGTCACGCTCTTCCAGCATCTCGTAGCCGTTGGTCTTGCACCACTTGACCCGCTTGGCGTGTACCTGACGGGTGCGGATAGGCTTGATGCCCATCTGCTTCATCTGCTTGGCCTCGGGCGAACCTTCGAACGCCGTCATATTGCCGGGGTACAGGTTCAGCGTCGCGTTGTCGTACTCGACGTAGTAATACTCAGCAATCCGCACGGTATCCTGGTTGATCCAGACCGAGATTGACTGGTCACCAATGCCCTGCGCCTGTAGGGTTGTCAGCGGGCTGGCGTCTGGGAACAAGCGCTCGAATTCGGAACGCTGCAGGTCTTCGGTGATGAAGCACCACTTAGCATCCGCACCGCACGGGTCTTGGATGGTCGGATCCATGTAAACCGAAAACGAGTTGCGCACACGCGCAATCTTGATGTCTTGGTCGAACGTGTCGTCGTCGCAGTATTCCGTCAGGATGCGGATGTAACCTTCGCCGTAAGAAACTTGGTTTTCGCAAGCGGTGTCGTAGGCGACGTCGGCGTCCGAGATGTACTCGATGTGCCTGACCATGCCGTTGTAGATTTCGGCGACTTCCGGGTCGGCGTTGTCGTCAGCAGGAATAACTTTGCCGCTTGGACGGTTTTGTCTTTGATCATTCGTCACCTGCCGCACGTGTTGCGGCAGCTTGTTGATGGTCAGGCAAGGCCGCGCGTTGATCGTCTGGCCTTGCACTGCGCCACGGGTTGCCAGCACGTCGGCTGGCCACTGCCAATGGTTGTCGGGCGAACCGGCATAGAACCGCAGGTCGTCTAGCTCATCTTCCCGCGTCTCCGACATGGCAGATAGCGCCATTTGCAGGCGCTTTCGCATGGTCGACAGCACATCCTGTGTGTCTTTCTTGATGTCGTCCGGCGGCGGGTTTCCGCCTACATCCGCGACTTTTGCTGCCTTATTTATGCCGGTATAGTCCATTTACTTCATCTTTTTCGCTGGTTTGGCGGCTGCGCGCTTAGTAGCGTACGCGATCGCCACGGCCTGTTTGACCGGTTTGCCGCTTTTGACCTCGGCGCGGATGTTTTGCTTGAACGCCTTTTCGGATTTTGACTTAATCAGCGGCATTTTACTTCCCCTTTTTAGCCGTTTTCGCAGATTGCTTGAAATCTTTCGCGGTTGGGGCGCCGGGCGAGCCGGGTTTCCTCATCTTTTCGCCGGAACCGGCCTTGATGCGCTCACGTTTTGCGTGAATGTTTGCGTACAACCCTGGTTTCGTTGCCATAGTCAGCACTTCCATCGTTTAAGTGACGCTTTCGCGCGTTCGCCGTCCTTCGCCTTGGCGGCAACGGCTCCCATCCGGGCGCAGAACGACTTTTTACGCCCTTCATCCGCTTTTGTTTGCGGATTCGGTGCCGGTGCCTTTAAGTTCGAGCCCGTTGCTGCGTTGTACTTCGCTCGCCCCTTGGCGGTTAGCCCTGCACCCTTGCTGACCGGCAGCTTCTCGCCCCGGCCTACGCTCAATGACACGCCTTTTTTCGTTGCCATCTTAGTTCCCCATCCAGCCAGTTGCAACCGCTGTCTGCTGATACATGCGCGGGGCCGCTCGCGCTGCACGTTCTACGCCTGATTCACGGCTGGCTACCGGGAACGCGAACGTCACCGCTAGTGCATCCGCCGCGTCTGGTGAGGCCAGCCCGCGCGACTTCATCTCTTTCTTACCTTCCAGATAGATCGTCCCCGACGAGTCAGGCTTCTTCATCGGGCCTGTCAAGTCCGCCTTCAGTTGCCGATCGTTCGGGATGCTGGCCGTCTTCAGCCACTCCTTCATCGCGCCCCACATCTCGGCGCGCTTGTTACCCCACATGACCGGCTTGCTCGACTTCCAGCCGAAGTTCACTCCCCGCACCTTGTATCGCTGTTCTTTTAACCTGTCAAGTATGCCGTAGCCAAGACCACCTTCGTCGATGATTGTCAGTGCGGGTCGGTACTCTTCAATCGCATCAATCACCCGTCCGACGGTCGTCATGGTGTCCTCGCCGTGGTAGCGTTTGATCGCTACCAGGTCGCGTCCTTGTCGGACGACGATGACGGTTGCGTCCGCGCCGCCGCGAGCTGGGTCAACGCCGATAACAATTGGCGCCGTTTCGTCCTTGTAGCGTGGCCGATTGGCGGCGTCGTCGATAACACTCGCACCAATAAACTGATCTTCGCCAGCCGATGGAAATTCACCGTAGACTTCAACCCGAGCCTGCGGCGAATCTTCGCCATACTCCGCAATGATCTGCTCATATATCTGCTTGTCCGTATCTTCGACTGTGCGTGAGTCGATGTTCTCCGTCTGCCAAAAGTTGCGCTTGGCGTGGAAACATTCGTAGAAGTAGCCCTGATTACGCCGGGGGTTCGAAAACGCAAACCAATACCGGTCTAGGATCGGTTCGGTAAAGAAGCCCGCACCGACCGACCAGATGGCGTCCGGAATACCAGACGCCTCATCAAAGATCAGCATCATGCCGTCGTGGTTGTGCACACCGGCGTAGCTGTCTGGATTCTCTTCCGACCAGAGCTTGCCCTCAGCCGCCCAGTAGCGCGTACCTTTCTTCAAGTCACGCTCGACCAGCTCAGTTAGCCACTTGGCAGGCGTCAGCTTAGTTGCGCTGATCTCCCACCAGTGGTTGTTGATCACCATCGCTTGCCACTTAGTCAACTCACCCCAGGTCACTGAGCGGAGCTGCGCCTCACTGTTAGCGGACACGATTACGGACGAACCAATGCGGGTCGTCAGCATCCACAGCACCAACCAGCTGACTAGCGCCGACTTACCGATACCCCGACCAGACGCGACCGCAGTTCGCAACGCGTCCATGTCGACTTGACCTTTGTTGGTCTTGATGTGCGTGGCGATGCGTCGCAGTATCTTGCGCTGCCAGGTGCGCGGGCCTTTGAACTTGGCCAACGGCGTATTTTGTTGCCCCCACGGGAACGCGAACAGCACGAACGCCTCGGGGTCGTCGGCTATCTGTGGCGCCCATAGGCGCGCCATCAGTAGCTGTTCGCCCTCGGCGTCATAGATCGGCTGTTGTGCCATGCGTCAGTTTGGTGGGTAACGTGTGCGGTTGCTGTTCGGTAATCAGACCGTCGATTACGCGTTCTTGCGCTTGTTGCAGCGCCTGCGTGATGCTGATCCGGTTCGTGATGTCGACACTAATCTCTTGACGTGCTGTCCAGCCGTGGCTGTGCTGCAGGATAGCCAGCGCCGCCTTGCTGTCGCCAGCACGGGCTGCCTCACGCAAGTGCATGGACGCCTCCATCTCGGAGTCAGCGCGACCCTTCTGTTCGGCCATTGCAGCCACCGGATCCAACTCGCACAGCTGTCTGTATTCAGTAGGCAGCAATCCAGCCGCTAACGCCAGCGAGTCGCCCTTCAGACCTAAAGCAGCGGCGTCATAGATCGCCTGGAGACGCGCCTCTGTCGCCTCCACTTTGCGTGGGGTGAACGGGATGGATTTGAACATGGCTTGATGGTAACGGATTTTTTTAAAAAAATAAAAAATTTCGCGTAACACCTCCGTGGTCGTGACCGGCCAGGCGCGGGCCCCCACCCCCCACCCAAAAGTTAGTGAGCACTTACTTCACGCAGCCAGGTTAGTGAGCACTAACTTACAGTTGTCAGCCTGACAAGTTAGTGAGTACTTACTAACATCTGTGGGCGGTTTAGGCTGCCAACGCTAGGTGCGCAGATACTTGTAGCGTTATTATTTCTAACGTTATAAAATGTAACGCCTACTAACTTTGAAAGGAAACATTATGGCAACCAAGCAAACCATTCTAGAGGGCCGGTATCAGCACAAGGTAGACCTAGTGGATGACGTTAACGCGCTTGATTCGTTGACCGGTTCGCAGGTCTATTCAATCCTGCTTTGCGTAACCGATCTGTTACCTGCGCAAATCAAATTGGAGCAACGCAGTCCGAAGGGGCCGATAGACCTATCTGTGGATAACTTTCGCTTTAAGATCAATCAGCGGGCAAAAGTTAGCCAACGATATGAAATACGCCCGATTTGATTTGTAGGCAATGTTGGCGCTTTTTTTGCCAACTCAAGTTAGCCGACCCCTACAAACGCTACATTTTCTAACGCGGCTATTGTAGGGGCGTTACAAATAATAACGTTTTACCGATAATTTAACTTCTAACAGTCTAATAACAACATAGCCAACAAAAAGCCAAAAGCCTGACCCAGCCTCGCATCCCACGTTGGCAAACCACGCGCCCACAATAGCCAACAATCCGCCCAAACCGCCCACAAAACCGCAACGCAAACTAATGTAAAATAATCCTTTACACTTTTTATTTTTTCGCGTATAAAGATATCTGCAGCACAATGATTTACAGAGTAACTGACTATTTTTTAAGCAAGGGAGCAAAAAATGATTACTTTCGCTGAATATATGGCCTTCTTTGATCGTTGGATCAACTATCAATTCTCACGTGCCGAAGATGCGGCGCACGTCAACGAAATTCTGCAGGCAGTGGGCCGGATTGTTTCCGATCCTGATGAGTTAGCGTATTGGGCCGAGCGCGACAATTGGTCTATGTATCACTGCGCAAAAGAGGTTAGCCATGTTCAATAAAATTCTCGAAATCGTCGCGGCGCTGTTCATCGGCGCTTGGATGTACATCATGCTCGTTTTCATAATGTCAATGTGAGGAGCGCATCATGAGAGAAACTGAACTATTCGGGCACGAACAATTCGTATGCTATTGGCGCTGCGGTATTGACGATCACGTCACGGAAATTCACAGCGCCGATTTTTTCACTCAGGAAAACGGTTATTCGGCCGACGACATCGAAGCCCTTGCCAATATATTGATCGGCGAATCGGCGGATATCAGCGGCCCGACTCAGTCGCATTACGTCCTGCGCATTGTGTAATCAAACCCGCCGCCGGACGGCTTCCGGCTTTACTTTTGGGAGATTGTAAAAATGAAAACTACACACACTATCGACAATACCGAAGACCTCATTGATAGCCGCGACGTCATCGCGCGCATTGAAGAATTGCTTGACGAGATGCCGGATGATGACGCAGACGCGCGGCGGTGGGATGGGTGGGCGGAACTGCAGACGTTAGAAAAACTCGCCAAAGAGGCCGAATGCGCGCCTGACTGGTCTTATGGCGAGACGCTGATTCGCCGCTCTTACTTTGTCGACTATACCGAGCAATTGATCAATGACTGCTATGAACTACCTAAAGAAATGAACTCGGGCCAATGGCCCTACCGGCACATGACCATCGACTATGAAGCCGCCGCGCGTGAGTTAGAACATGACTACACGTCCGTCGATTTCGATGGTGTTGAATACTTGATCCGTTACGTCTAACCTCAGGAGACTAAGACCATGCAAACATTACACATTGACGGCACCACCTACCGCGTCAAGTTCGATCGCGATCCGCTCGAATTAGCGAAAGCGGCCCGTAAACCCTATAAAACCAAAAAGCCTAAAGATATACGCAAATTTCCGGTGTATACGGCCGGCGTCACGTCGACGGCCGAGTATATAAAGCGGTTCGATTCGCTTAACTGCCTACAGTCCGTCAAATACCACGGCGCGAGCGCCGTCACGGCCGCTCAGTATGATCCGTCAATTCCACTATTCGAGGTGCTCAATGATGAATAACGCACGCGACGACGCGCGCGCTGTCGCTGGCGCAAAAAATCGGCCCTATCCGCATTATTTGGAGCGCGTAGAGCTATTGCTTGACGACGTGATGTTCCGGCTATGGGTAGACTTCGAGCCCGCTGATCGGGCCGTGGGCGTCAATGCCACCGCTTGGATTGTGCACGCCCACGTGGGCGACAGCCCGGCGGATATCGCGGACTATTTGAACGATGCGACGATTAGCCGCTTAGAAGCGGAAGCGGCCGATTATCTATCCGGCGGTGACTGATGGCCGCGCTCATAGGATTGTTTCTTGCGGCACTTTTCGCAATCCTGCTAGGATTGTGACGCCGGGCGCTCCCCCCGGCGATCAGTGCCACTTTTGGCCCGGCTATACGCCGGGCTTTTTTTTACTTGACCAAGCGCACGGCCAATGGCGCTGGAGTTTCTTCGACCATGCGGCGCAGCTCCGACTTGCTCGCGTTGACCATATCCGGCGCGCAGAATATATGCTTCTTGGTGCTAAATTCCCGCGACGCTAAGCGGCCCATATCGACCCAGCCCGCCTCGCGCAGCGCGTGTAAGAGCGCCTGCTGGTATATCTTGGCATTTCCTGAGTTACCCTGCAGGCGATCGCATAACGCGTGGAACGGCCCGCCGATCACGCCCGCTGAGAACTCACCCAGACGGCGCTCCATCATATCGACCAAGTAGGACTCGCCTGCGCTGCGGCCTTGCTCGACCATGATGATTTTGGCCTCGGTAAGCGGTGGGGTTGCGCCCGGATTGAATCGACGCACGTCACGCTTATACAGCCAGTCAGCGGCCACGGCCAGCCCGCCCGCCTTATACCAGTCCCAAATGGCCACGGCCTCGGCCTCGGTCATCCTAGGCGCCTCGGAGTACGTCACGAACCATCGGCGATCGTCACCGGCCAGCGAGAGCGGCACGCGCTCATTCGAAAACGCAAGCACGAAAATACGGTTCAATGCTTGGTACGGGTGCAAGCCCTTGCGGTTAATCGACAGAAACTCCGGCGGCGCTGCGATGATCGGCTTAAGATGGTTCTCGAGCGCGCGGCGATCCTTCGCCTCGGACTGGCGCAGCTCTTCGAAGACCATTACCTCACTTTCCAACGCATAGCCCCACTGCGACGTGATTTCCTCGTTGCGCACTATCTTGACATTCGCCAGTGCCGCGCCACCGATACCCCATAGAAACGGTTGCCACATGGTGTCTTTGCCCGAACCTGGAAAGCCAATATGCAGCACGGCGTGATTGATCTTCTGATTCGGGTGTTGCAGCTTATACGCCATCACGTCGAGTACATGCTCACGCTCGACCGGGTCAGGCATCATCCGCTCGACGTGCGCAAGCCACGGCGCTGCGTCCCCGGCCACGGGTGTCGGGCGCTGGTTGATCCAGCGGTTGCCGTACACTTGGCCCTCACGCGACACCAACACGCTCTCGCCTGCGGCGTAGGTCACTCCGGTGACGGCGAGCGCCCCTTTGGCCTGTCGGTTCTCGTCAAAGCATACAGACGCCTCAATTCGGCGCTTGCCCGATTTCGTCGGGTGGATCGAATAGCAGGTGACGTGTCGAAAGAGTGCATTAAAAGTACCGCGCGCAACCTCGCGCCGATCCTGTAAATCGAAGTACGCGTCATCCTCCTGAATGTACGCAAAGCGCTCATACCATGCCTCCTTCGTTGTCCGATCCAGTTGTTTGCGCTCGACCTCAGCGATCACCTCGGCGCCCTTATCAGGAAACGCTTCGGTCGGCTGCAGTTTGGCAAGCGTCTGATCCATGACAGCCGCTAGCAGCTCGTCACGCAAGCCTGGCGCGTGTTTCGGGCCGCCCTGCGCGGCCACCCAGTCAAGAAACGTGTGCGAGTCGAACTCGAGGCAGTGCGAGTGCAGGCAGCAGTAGGCACGCATAGCCGGGTTGTAGCGGCCCTCAGGGTTGCCATCGGTGTGCTCGCCACTGTTCGGGCAGATGACGCCTGCCCACCCTTGCGGGTTCGGGCGCGAAAGTAGCAGCCCCTGCCCTGAGAGCCACGCCATCACGTCGTCGGCGCCGTCATCCGACAATCGGATCGGGCGCAGTGTCAGCGAGTCGGCAGGTGCTGGCGTCACGCCTAGCCCTGCGCAGAGCTCGGCCAGCGTGTACTCGCGCTCGGGATGAAACTCGACCAAACGGGCCGCGAAGCGGTTCTTGTTCGGCTTTAAGTTGATCGAGCCGGGTAATCGGAAGTTGCGCACAGGGTTGCAGGCGCCTGGATCGGTGTAGCCAGCATCAGCCACCGCGCGGATCGCTGCGGCGTACTCGCCCTTCGTCGGCTGCTCGGAAAAGGTGTAGCCCCACTGGTACGAGCCCTCAGACGTCTCGATGATCCACGTCGGTGGCACGGTCGGGGTGTTGGGCGCTTTCTCAGGATCACCCACGTCATCTAAGACCATCACGAGCACGTACTCGCAATTGGCAGCGGACGCGCTCACATGGCCGTTATCGAAACGGTCGATGATGAATGACGCCGTGTTGCCGTAGATGGCCCAATCAGGCTTGATGTTGTGGCTTGGCAGGTACGCAGGCCACGTGCACTTGATGGCGCCGTCGGCGTGAAACTGCAGCTCGCCAGCTTTGAGTTGTGGCTTCTGGCGCACAATCAGCGCCGTTTCGCCTTCGGGCGCTAATTTCTGATAGTATTCAATAAAATCCATTGCAGTCCTTGTAGTGAAAGAGCCACCCCGCCAGGTGGCTTTTTTGTTAACCTTTGCCGTAGCGGTTCATGACTGCTACTTCGGCATTCAATGGCAGACCAGCCGCCCAATCAGGCGGCGTGCACATCACTTGTTGCAGGGTATTGGGTGCATCGGGATTGGCCGTCTCCAGAACGATCTCATCATGTACGTGCAGCACTACATCATCCAGCTGGCGTAAAGCATGCCGTAGCAGATCGTTGGCGACTGCTTGCGTAATATTCTCACAGGCAAGCCCACGCCACAAGCGAGCACGCGGCCATTCCTTCGCATCAGCTGCCGGTTTCCACGCCGCCTTCACATAAGTGATCTCATCACCCTCGAACTTAGCAAATGGATAGCACAGCACACGGCCCGATGGCAGCGCGTACCAGAGATGCTGCTTGTCGTACAGGTACGTCACCCGCCCCGCTGAAAACTCACGCCCAGGGTTGCGCAGAGCGCGTGTGTACGCCTCTTCGAGCTTGGCCCAGTAGCGCACAGCCCATGCGTTTGCCCGCCGCCAAGCGTCAACAATCCGGCGAGCATCCGACTCCGGCATGATGACGCCGTAGTTGCGGCCCATCGCCGCGAACGCACCGACCGAGCCACCGAAACCAAGCGAGAGAATCGCAACCTTGCCAATCTGGCGCTGCTCCTTGTCGACGCTATCCTCGGCCACGCGGTAGATACCGGCGGCCTCACGCTTATAGATGTCGCGGCCATCGCGGAAAACCTGCAGCACGTCATCGGCCTGCGGGTCAGCGGACGCCCACGCGGTCACCCGTGCTTCAACGGCAGACCAGTCAGCGACAACGAATTGTTTACCGGGCGCAGGGATCAGTGCGGGCCGGAGCATTCCCTTGAGAACATCAGTAACGCATTTTCCAAATCTTGGGGTGATGCTGTGGCCTCTGACCATAGCGTGCCTAACAGCCTCGGGGTCATCTGCGCACTTGCGCGCGAAATTGTGAAATTGCGCCCCGTAACTTGATGCGCGTCCAGTGGCAGAGCCTCCAGCGAAGACAAAAGCACCTCGTACTCGGTGATCGTCTTCATCTGCCAAGCTCGCAAGTTTGCTGAACTTCGCAACCGCACTCGCCCATAAGTCACTTGCGCATTGAATGACGTCCGCAACATGGGTCGGAATCTCATCGGGGTTTTCCTCTGCAAAAGCCAGTAGATTGGCGCGTACCGCCTTATCGATACTGTACTTCTTTTCGCCATCTTTGTAGACCTCCATCATCGTCAGCGCCTGCGGCCCGACACGGTCTAGCACCCACTGGCGCATCTTCGGGCTGCGTACTGACAGAATCTCACCCTCGGTCAACTCGGCTACCAGCGTCTCGATCTCTTCGAGCTCGGTCGATGCGTACTTGACCGCCGCTTGCGCCAGCGGCAGGTCGAGCAGCACGCCACGGTCGTTGATGCGCTCGTTGACATGGTAGTCGGCCAGCTCCTGATCGGACAGCGGACGCATGGCTTTGCTGATCTCGCGCATCACTTTGACGTCGGTTTCGCAATAGCGAATCATCTCGGCCAGAAGGGCGGGATCGTTATTAAATGATCCATCAGCGCGGGGTACAGATAGTGCTCGTATGAGTTGCTTTCCTCGGTGGTCTTTGCGCATGTTGCTGCTGATGGCGCGTCCGACGTCTTCAAGGCTGCCCGGTAGGCAGTTAGCACGCGCTTGTGCAGCGGTGCAATAGAACTGGTGAAGCGCAGGCTTGGGTACGCCAAAATCTTGGCATAAGACATTCCAGAATATCTGACGATCAAAACCGGCGTTATGAAACCGCAGTTGTTTACCAGCGCGAATGTGTTCTGATATTGATTCAGGGAATGGTTGATCCGGCGTCCATGTCTGTACATCGTCGTCTCCAAAAGCGTAGGAAAAGCACAGAATCGCCGTGCTTGCGTCTAAGCTGTAGTTATAGCCGCCACGCGACGGTAAATCGCAGCGGCTGCGCGTCTCGAAATCGCACCAAAGTATTTTCATAGTTATAGGTGGGGTACTTCGACTGCGTCTGTGATAGCTAAACGGGGCGGAGTTGCACCGCGACCTGACACCCGCACAGCATCCGTCTTTTCCCCCGTGTTACTTAGCCGCGACGACGACGTGTTGGCGCTGCTTCAGCCGGTGCTTCGGCCTCTGCTGCAGGTTCATCACGCGCGCCGTCCATGCCGACCCAGTCGACGATCTCAAAGACCGGCGTGTAAATGCGACCGTACGACTTGTGCTGATAGTGCTCTTTCTTCAAGCGCACCACCGGCACCGGCTTGCTCTGATCCTTCTCGACCTGCTGAGCAATTGCTACTGCGAGTGTCTGCACTGCACGCTTACCGCCGACGGATGTCACGGTATAACGCGCTTCCATGTCTTTGTCTGCGCCAGTGAGGCACTTCATCGACATGCCGACCTGCGGCTCCCAACCCTTCTTAGCGTTAGGTGGCGCTGCTTCCATCTCTGGCAGCGGCTCGGTGACAGATACCATCTTCTCGCCCAGCACTTCGCCCTCACCCCAAGCGATGAAACCATGCAGGAACGAGAACGGATTGACCGCCCACGTTGCATCGTCCTCGACTTCGGTTTGGTCAGCACCAAAGACCCAATGACCTGTCTTGTCCATCTTGATGATGACGGAACCAGCAGGCCCGACTTCAGTCTCGAGCGCGCGTAGTGCGGTGGAAAGGGTAGAAACTGCAGGCAGGTTAGCGCCTTTGAAGGTTACTAGATTGGACATTACTGTACTCCTTAGGAAAGTTTAGAAAGGGCTGCAGTCAACTGCTTCCCGATTTGCAACACCGCTGGCCTCGGATCGGACTCCGGTGCCAACGTACTACCCGACGACACTGCAACAACCAGATCGGCGGGGAAGTCTAGTTTAGCCTTTTTCAGCGTCTTCTCGAGCTGTGCAGGCGACTTTATTTTTACCGGTTCGTACGCGTCTTTGATATTGTTCGCGTCAACCCATGCTTCGATTTTCGCTTCCTCCACCCATTGACGCGTCGCACGTTTGGCGACCAGTTTGTAACCTGGCACCGGCTGGCCATTCTCCAGCATCTGAAACGCCAACGCACGCAAGTCACGCAGATAGTCCTCGATGGCCTCGGCCTGCTGTAGCTGCTGACTGATCTGCTCAGCAGGCAGGTTCACCAGTTGCAACTTCAACGCGCGCTCAACAGCGCCAGTCATCTGCGGGCAGATCGGTTTCGCTGCGCACCAGCGGCAGTGATCACCCGTCTGCATGGGTGGCTCTGGCCAAGAGGACAGTCGCACAGCGTAGAGCAGCTCTTGCTCGAACTCCTTGACACGCTCGAACGTCGTCACCCAGCGTTTGATCATCGGTGGCTGCACGATGATGCACTCGATCTCGTCAGCACCTTCGAACACCCACTGGGCTGACGAAGTACGCATGGCAGCGGCTGCGTAGAACAGCAACTGCGGATTCTCAACGGCGTCAACCACTACCCCGTCACCGAACTTCCAATCGATAACGAATGCACGGTTATCACGGCGGCCAAGCAGATCAGTGCTGCCGAAAACATCAGGTAGAAAATCACCAAAGCCAACGCGAGTCTCAACCATGTACTCCATTCGCTTGTCCGGATCAATTTCATCGAGGGCCGCGAGAGCGGGAATAATTTTCTCATCGATTAGCTCCTGTGTGAGTACCTGATCCTTGTATGTAGCACCGATGCACTGCTCGGGCTTCTTGTCGAACTCCAGCAACTCGGCGATCACATTGTGCAGGAGCGTGCCACGATCGGCGTGTTCGTTAGAGGGCTTGGGCGGCATCTTGGCGCACAAGGCGACCGACGCCGGACAGTTGATGACGCGCTTGGCGGTGCTGCCGCCGACGATATTGGAGTGACTCATTATTTCACCCCCACTGGCTCGTTACGCCATGAACTAGACAGGCGTTGACGCAACAACAGCAGTACCGGCGCAGCCGTTTCGTCGTAAACGCCGGGATCGGTTTTGATGATGACCTCGATTAGGTCTAATGCTGCTTGCAGGGCTGTGCCGTCTGCATCAAAAATGTCTTCTACATTCATTTGACTGTACTCCCGTGTAGTGATTGAGCCTCGACTGTAGCCCCTAAAATAATCCTTGTCAAATACTTTTTTAGCCTTTATATTCGCGGTATGAACAAAATTTCAGTTAAAAAACTACGCGAACTCCTAGATTACTGCCCTGCTACGGGCACGCTAGTGTGGAAACCTCGACCAGGCATAGCCCGTAATGATCGCGCGGGCTGCGCGGCGGGGTATGAAAAGCCTGGCGGCTACACATTAGTTACTGTATGCGGGGTGCCTTTTTTAAAACATAGGCTTTGCTGGGCGATGTATTACGGTGTTTGGCCAAAAACATACTTAGATCACATAGATGGCGATCCACGTAACAACGCAATTTTAAACTTACGTTTGGCTACGCCAGCTGAAAATGTGCAAAACACCAAAAAATACAAAAACAATAAGTCGGGCGCTAAAGGTGTGTATTTACATAAGCACGGAAAATACGAGGCTTACATAACAAAAGATAAACGCCGTATTTATTTAGGCTTGTTTACGCATTTAGTTGATGCAATTACCGCGCGCGCTGCTGCGCAAACAAAACTGCATACGCATGGGAGAGTATGTGCTTGAGCGTGAAATCGAGAAGTATTTTGTCTGGACGGTCGAGCGTGCTGGCGGCAGGACGTACAAGTTCAAGTCGCCAACGCAGCGCGGGGTGAGTGACCGCATCGCTTGTCTGCCTGACGGGTCAACGTGGTTTGTCGAATTGAAAACCAAAGCCGGACGGTTGTCAGAGTTACAAAAAATATTCCGCAACGACGTACTGTTGCTAAAACAAAACTACGCCTGTTTATGGTCGAAGGAGCAAATCGATGAGTGGATTCAACACAGAAGAAATTATTCGCATGGCGCGGGAAGCGGGTTGGGGGTTTAGCAATTCGCGTGATTCCGATTTTGTAAAAGCCCAGCTAAAGTTTGCAGAGTTAGTCGCAGCAGCAGAACGCGAGGCGTGCGCGAAGGTGTGTGAATCAGCAGGGCCTAGTGCAGGGCAAATATATTGCGCGTTCGCTATCCGCGCCAGAGGCAAAGATGCAGCTTAGGCCGTACCAAGAAGAAGCGGTTGATTTTCTGTACTTGCGTGATCGGGCAATGATCTTAGCACCCGTGGGCGCAGGCAAGACAGCCATTACGCTGACCGCAATAGACGCCATGATTAGCGGCGGATACGCCCGTCGTTTTCTAGTTTTGGCGCCCAAGCGCGTGTGTACGGACGTGTGGCCGATCGAGGTGCCGAAGTGGGCGCCAGACTTGGACTACCGCGTGGCCGTGGGCAGCCCGAAGGATCGCACGGTGGCGTTAGATTCTTTTGTGCCGATCGTCATTATCAATTACGACAACATTCAATGGTTGGCCGAGCAAGACCTGTCCGACTTTGACGCCATTGTGTTCGACGAGCTAACCAAGCTCAAGAACCCCTCTGGCGCACGCTTCAAGGCGCTACACAAGGTCATCGACCAGTTCAAGATTCGCTGGGGTCTGACCGGATCGTTCACTAGTAACGGGCTCGAGGACGTGTTCGGGCAGTGCAAGATCGTCGACGAGAAGCTCTTAGGTCGTGCCAAAGGCGCCTTCTTGCAGCAATACTTTGTATGTATGAACCGCGACTTCGGCGAGTGGATGCCACGCCCAGGCGCACTGCAGTTAGTCATGGAGCGCATCAAGCCTGCGACGTACCTGCTGGAGCCGGGCGTCTACAAGGACAAGCTGCCGCCCTGTCATGTGGTTGAGCTGCGGTGTGACCTAGACGACCGCGCGCCGTACGAGAAGATGAAGAAAGACTTTGTGGTGCAGTTTCCGAGCGCCGAGATACTGGCGGCAAACGCCGCGGCGGTTACCAGCAAGCTCCAGCAGATGGCCTCTGGCTTTGCGTACGACAGCCAGCGTACCGCGTCTGCCGTGCCGGGTAAGTTTACGTCAAGCAAGACGGCGGTCTGGTTTAGCAGTCACAAGTTTGATCGGTTGGATGAACTACTACAGGAGAACCAACGTGCGAACACCTTATTGGTCTATCAGTTTCAGGAAGAGCTTGCGGAGATTAAACGTCGCTATCCGCAGGTTCAGACGCTGGACGACGTTGACGCGGTGGCGCGTTGGAATAATGGGCTGGTCGAGCTTATGGCCATTCACCCGAAAAGCGCGGGGCACGGACTCAACCTACAGCACGGAGGGAGCTGCATTGCTTTTATATCCCTACCGTGGAGCCTTGAGCTGTACGAGCAGACCGTCGGACGTCTGCATCGTTCCGGGCAACTGCGAGAGGTATGGGTGTATATCCTTATGGCACAGAGAACGGTTGACGAGAAAATCTGGGCCGCCCTGCACGACAAACGAGCAATCTCAGACATAGCGATGGAGGCGTTGAAATGAAGAAGTTACTCTTACTACTGCTGGCGGCGCCTGCTTTTGCCGAGCCTGGGTACCTGACCTACACCAACGACATTAGTGTTCAGACCGTGCTAACGCAAGACCGCGTTGACGCCTGCCGGGGCCGGTTGCTGATGTTCGACATTGACGGTCGCCAGCGTGCCTACTACGGCTGCTGGTCGTCGTCGCAAGGGTTTGCGCACATCGAGATGGCCGACGGCAGCCAGCGCATCATGCCGTTAACACAATTTACTCGATCAACTTTAACCGCAGCACAACCTAAAATGGAGCCAATACGATGACTGACTTTACTAAATACGAAACACAGCGCGAGATTCTGATCGACTACCTGCACGTCATGATCGCCCGCAGCGACTGGCATGGCGTGTCGGATGTCGCTAACGACCTGCGCGAACTGGAGGCCGAACAACGTGAAAAGAATTGATTACTGGAAAGCCCAACTCAAGGCTGCGCAGACAGAAGAGCGCCAGGTTACTAGGCAGTACAACCAAATGGCGCGCGCTTGGATGCGTGCAGTTGACAAGGTAGTGGAAATTGAACAAAAGGTTGAAGATGAAAAAACTAAGCTGGCGCAGTCTAAATGACAAACTGCCCACCCTGACCGAGGAGGAGGTGTTTGCGCTGTTGACGCATGAGTCCATGACCGAGCGCCGCAGCTCGATCTTGCAGCGCCTGCACCAGCGCTACTGCGCCCTGCGTGACGCACGGGAGCGGATCGAGATCATGGCCAAGGCGGTACGACCATGAAGTGTATGCAGTGCAGTGAACGTACCTACGTCGTCAACGTCATCAAGATGGCCGGCGGCCTGCGACGCCAGCGCAAGTGCAAGGCGTGCGGGGCAGGCGCCTACACCGCCGAGGTGTGGCTAAAAGCAACGGCCAATGGCGCAG
>Ga0315903_10001792_pt1 | contig 32531 bp, 25 predicted proteins | sample LakEriMetagenome_7_FD_203524 | JGI IMG/M metagenome (GOLD analysis project Ga0315903, IMG submission 203524) | Freshwater fungal communities from buoy surface, Lake Erie, Ohio, United States - Buoy 2 MA119 | ecosystem: Environmental > Aquatic > Freshwater > Lake | place: USA: Lake Erie, Ohio...
GAGGTGACCAGCGCGGTCTGGGCGAGCCCCAGCGCCATGTCGGGATTGAGACCGGTCATCCCACCCACCTACCAAGGTCGCCGGGGTGCATCAACACCGATTGCGAAACCCACGCCGGCCCGCGCTGTCCTTTCGTCATGCCCATGCGCCCCCTCACCCTCGCCCTCCTCGCCCTCGGCGCAGCCCTTTCCGCCCACCCTGCCGCCTCCCACGAGCAGGCGCTCGCCGCCCAGGCCTTCCTCGACAGCCTCAGGCCGGAGCAGCGCGCCAAGGCCGCCCTGCCCCTCGACGATCCGGCGCGCCTCGACTGGAAGTTCGTGCCTGCCGAGCGGAAGGGGCTCTACCTGCGGGACATGGACCCGCCGCAGCGCGAGAAGGCCACGGCGCTCCTCCGCGCCGCGCTTTCCGACGAGGGGCTGCGCAAGGTCGAGGGCATCCGCCGCCTCGAGGGCCTGCTCCAGGCGATGGAGAAGGACACCACCGGCCGGCGCGACCCCGGCAAGTACGCCTACGCTGTCTTCGGCACGCCCTCGCCCAAGGGCACCTGGTGCTGGCGGCTGGAGGGACACCACCTCGAGGTCATCGTCACCATCGTCGACGGCCATGTCGTCGGCCTGACCCCCAGCTTCATGGGCGCCAGCCCCGCCAAGGCACCCCTCCACCCCCATGCGCCCGACCTGGCCGGCACCGAGCTGCTGGGCGACGAGGACCGGCTGGGGCGCGAGCTCGCGCAGTCGTTCGACGCCGAGCAGGCAAGGATCGGCCACCTCCCGGGGAAGGCGCCGGCCGACATCCTCAGCGGGCAATCCCGCAAGGCCCGGCGGCTCGAGCCCGCCGGCATCGCCCTCGCCCAGCTCAGGCCCGCCCAGAAGGCGATTTTCTGGAAACTCGTCGCCCTCCACGCCGAGCGCTTCCGCGGCGACCTCGCCAAGCCCGTCCTCGACGGCCTCCGCGCGCTCCCCGAGGACAAGCTCCACTTCGCCTACATCGGCGGCACCAAGCTGGGCGAGGGACGCTACTACCGCATCCAGGCACCCGAGCTGCTCATCGAGATGGACAACACCCAGAACGGCGCCAACCACATCCACTCCGTCTGGCGCGACCTCCGCAACGACTTCGGAGGCGACGCGCTCCGACGCCACCTCGAGCGCGACCACGGCGCCAAGTGAGCGCACGCAGGCGACCCAGCCGCGCGGGGCGCGGCCGGGTCGTGAAAGGTGGAGGTGGCGGGAGTCGAACCCGCGTCTTCCGGCCCTTGCTACGGGCCTTCTACATGCTTAGCGCCACGATTGATCTCGGCCGGATTTGGGCGTGGGCGCCCGTCCGACCTATCTGTCCTCTCGATTACCCCTGAGAGTTCAGCCCGAGCGGGGGTTCGCCTGCTTGAACCAGGATGATCCAGGGTCGCAGGTCAGACTCTGGGTCCTGACGCGGGGATTAGGCCGCGAGCGCGAGCGCGTTGTCGCGCTCGAACGTGATGGTGTTGTTGGCAGTTATGTGCCGCCGATGGGATTTAGGAGGCGCATCGACAATCCTCCGCATGCCGGCTCGTCCTCTTGGCTGGAATCGAATCCGGAACACCCCCGAAAGACTGGTTGGTTGAGAACCCGTCGGATCGAGGTCCGACTGGGAAAGAACACTGTCACCGTGCCGAGGATACGCGGAAAGGCAAGCGCCGAGGCGGATTTGTCCCTTTCCATCGGCGCAGCCCGAGGCCATGTTTCGCCCGTGGAGCTCGCCCTCGTCACCTTGGTCGCCCTGGCCGCCTCGCTCCTGACCTTCGTCTCGGGCTTCGGCCTGGGCACCCTGTTGATGCCGGCGCTGGCCCTGTTCGTCGCTCCCGAGGCCGCCGTCGCCCTCACCGCCGTGGTGCACCTGCTCGCCAACCTGCTCAAGGTCGCGCTGGTCGGCCGCGAGGCGGACCGCCCCACCCTGATCGCCTTCGGCATCCCGGCCCTGCTCGGCGGGCTGGCCGGCGGGTGGCTGCTGCAAGCCTGGGCGCGCTCCGTCGAGCCCGTGGTCTGGACGCTTGGCCCCTGGAGCTTCTGGACCTTTCCCGCCGCCCTCGCCATCGGCCTCGTCATGCTCCTTGTCGCCGCGGCCGAGCTCCATCCGCGCTTCCAGGACTGGCGACCCTCCCCGCGCTGGCTTTCCCTCGGCGGGGCGATCTCCGGGTTGCTCGGCGGGCTGTCGGGACACCAGGGCGCGCTGCGGAGCGCCTTCCTCGCCGGGCTTCCGGGCCTGAGTCCCGTCGGGTTCGCGGCCACCGGAGCCGTCATCGCCTGCGCCGTGGACCTCGCCCGGCTCGCCGCCTACGGCACCCCCGCCTGGGCATCGGCGAGCGAGCACGCGGGCCTGCTGGCGGCGGCGGGCCTCGCCGCCCTCTCCGGCACCTGGCTGGGGGCGCGCTGGATCCGAAAGACCACCCTGCCCTTTGTCCGAAAGCTGGTGGCTGTGGGCGTCATTCTCGTGGCCCTGCGCCTGATCACCGGCGGGTTTCCGCTTCCCGCCTGAGGCGGGCGGCCCTAGGTTGGGCGCATGAAGGACACAGACTCGCTCCGAGCGCTCGCGCTGGCCACGGCCGAGGCCGCCGGCCAGCTGCTGGCCAAGGGTGCCTCGCGCGCGGTCAACGCGACGACGGATGACGACGTCAAGATGCAGGCCGACGTGGATTCCGAGACGCTCGTCCGCGAGCTTCTCGCCGCCTCCGGCCTTCCCGTCATCGGCGAGGAACTCGGGGGCGACCCCGCCCTCTTCGAGTCGGGCCGGGATCTCTACTGGGTCGTCGACCCGCTCGACGGCACCTACAACTACCTCCGCAACCAGCCCTGCACCTGCGTCTCCATCGGCCTGATGCGCGGCCGGGACCCGGTGCTCGGCGTCATCCGCGACTTCACCGCCGACAAGACCTACCTCGGCGTCCCCGGAGAGGGGACGTTCGTCAACGGGCGGCGCATCACCCCGGCCTGGGCGGAGCGCGCCGCCGACGCCTGCCTGATGACGGGCTTCCCCGCCGCCGCCGACAAGGAGGGCCCCGCCATGGCGGCCTTCCTGAGGGAAGCCGCCCGGTACAAGAAGATCCGCATGATTGGCAGCGCGGCGCTCGCCCTGGCCTACGTCGCCGAGGGCGTGGCCGACACCTACCAGGAATGCGCGACCAACCTGTGGGACGTCGCCGCGGGCCTTGCCCTCGTCAAGGCCTCGGGCGGCCACTACCGCCTGGAGCCGACCGGCAAGCGCCCCCTCAACTTCGACCTCCGGGCCTCGGCCCGCGAGGAATGGACCCGCTGAGACCTCCATGCGCCTCCTCGGTCCAGCCCTCCTCCTTGTCGCCTGCCTCCTGCGCGCCAACCCCACCCCCGAGCTCTCCCACTGCCCGCCTATGCCGCCCGGAACCCCTCCGCCCAAGGTCCCCGTCGGCATCACCGCCGCCCAGTCCGCCGAGGCGAGGTCCGAGGCTCGCCTCGCCGCCAACCCGGCCGCGGAGGCTCGCTGGAGGAAGCTCCTTGGCCAAGAGGCGAGCCTGGCCCGGCGCGCCGCCCAGCACCTCGTCGCCTTCATGCCGGAGGCCGACCTCGCCGGCCTCGACCCCGACTATGTCGCGGAGAACCTCCGCCTGGCCCTCGCCGCCCGCGCGGAGTTCGCCTGGGCGGCCGACGTCCCCGAGCCGATCTTCCTGAACGACGTCGCCCCCTACGCCGTGCTGGACGAGGACCGCGAGCCCATCCGCGCCTGGATGCTCGAGCGGCTTCGCCCGGTGGTGGCGGGGGCCAAGGATCGTCGCGCCGCCATCCTCGCGGTGAACCGCGCCCTGCCCTCCCTCGCCAAGGTCGTCTACAGCACCAAGCGCCGCGCGCCGAACCAAAGCTCGGCGGACTCCATCCGGCAGGGCGTCGCCTCCTGCACCGGGCTATCCATCCTCCTCGTCGACGCCTTTCGCGCGGTCGGCATCCCCGCCCGCATCGCCGGCTGCGCGACCTGGGTGACCGTCCGCGGCAACCACAACTGGGTCGAGGTCTGGGACAACGGCTGGCACATCACCGAGTACAACCTCGATGCCAAGGGCCTCGGCCATGCCTGGTTCCGCGACCGCGCGGCCTTCGCCGACCCCGAGCGCCCCGAGACGCGCATCGTCGCCACGAGCTGGGCGCCCGTCGACGGCGGCCAGCCCTTCCCCCTCGTCTGGAGGCTCCGATCGGGCGACGTCAGCGGCGTCGACCGCACCGCCGACTACCACGCCTGGGCCGGCGGCCGCCGCCGGGCCCTGTCCGAGGGCGAATCCCTGCTCGGCGTCCGCGTCTTCCGCGGCGAGACCCGGGAGCCCACCGAGGTGACCGTGGTGCAGGATGGCCGCGAGATCGCGCGCGTCCGCACCGCCGGTCCGGCCCAGGACATGATGGACGTGCCCTGGACCCGGCTGGAGACCGCGCGCGGCAAGGTGACCCTCCGCGCCGGCGAGCTCAGCCGCGAGGTCGAGCTGAAGGGCGGCGAGGAGACCGTGGTCGACCTCCGGCTGGCGCCTTGACGCTCGACAGTCGCCACCCCGCGCGACTAGATTTCTGGCCGTGATCGAGATCAACAGCTTCGAGTCCGCCCTCCGCAAGCACGCCGCCCTGATACTCGGGCACCCCGTCGACCTCGCCGCGGTCAATTTCTGGGTCTCCCTCGCCATGGTGGCCGTGCTGGTTCCTTACCTTGGCCGCCTGGCAGCCAAACACTTCTTCGGCAAAGAAGGTAGCCTGCTCGCCATCGGCGCGGTCGGCCTGATCTCCGTCGGCCTCGCCTTCGCCGCCTTCTGCATGGCTGACGCGTCGCTCTCCAGTTTCGTCCCGGCCAATTTCGGCACCCTTGTGCTATCGCTTGCCACCTGCACCGCCGTGCTCCTCATCGCAAGCGCCGCCTCCCAGGTGCTCTCGCTCGGCTTCGGCCCCTCGCTCGGCCTGCAGGTCATCTTCTGGAACATCGTGGTCGTCGCCAACGTCGCCACGCGATTCCTGACCGACCTCTGGTCCCGCTAGGCATGCGCGCCGCCGGGTTCTGCGCCGTGGTCGCGTGCCTCGCCGCATCATCCGGCGCCGAGGACCCTGGGCGGAAGGTGGAAATCATCGCGCAGGTGCTCCAAGCCCGGGCCGGGGCGGAGCCCGTTCTCCTGGCTATGCCCTCGGTGGTCTGCGCCGAGGGGTCCGAGGCCGAGATCCACGTCGGGCGATTCGATTCGGACGGCGCGCCCGAGGCCGAGGCCATCCGGATGCAGCTGACCCCGCGCGTCCTCGACGACGGACGGATCGAGATCAAGGTCGTCTCCCTCGGCTCCGAGCTGGGCATGAAGCCGGAGCCCGGCCGCGGGCAGGGCGCCGCCCAGGCCGAGTCGGCACCGGTCTTCCACTCGGCGCTGCCCGCGGAAAAGCTCTTCTCGCTGGCGGGCAGGAGCGGCCAGCGCCGTTGGCTCAGGTTCGGACAGTCCATCGACGGGTGGACCGTCGAGAGCTTCGAGCCGGCGAGCGCCACGCTGTCCCTGCGCAGGGGGCAAAGAACACAGCGGCTCAGCCTGGCCAAGCCGAGCGGGGGCGAGCCCGACCCGCTCCCGCCGCGCATCGTGACCGTCGCCATGCTGCCGGGGCGGCATGCGGAAATCCCCGGGAAGGACGGCCGTCGGCTCGTCATCAAGGCGCGCCTGTTCGAGCGGGCGCCGCCGCGCTGAGGGACGTCAGCCCGTCGTCTGCAGGCCGGCCGCGATGGCGTTGACCGAGAGCAGGAGCTGGGGGACGAGGGCGTCGGCGTCCTTCTTCTCGCCCTCGGCGACCTGGCGGCGCCAGTCGCGGATGAGCGCGACCTGCTGCTCGTGGAGGAGATCGATGGCCTCCTCGCGCAGGGAGATGACCTTGCGCAGGCGGGGCCGGCCCTGGGTCAGCTGCTTGTCCGAGAGCTCGTCGAGCATCCGGCGGGTGAGCGCGTGCTCGCGCAGGATCAGCCCGAGGAAGCGCTCGCGCAGGCCGCGGTCCGTCACCATGCCGCCGTAGAGCTTCATCATCCTGCGGTTGGCCGCGATGGCGCTGGTGGAGGCGTTCTTGAGCATGTAGCGGAGCGGCGCCCAGCTGTCGTAGCGGTCCTTGACCTGCTCCCAGCCGCGGGGGTTCTCGGCCTTGAGCCGGGCGAGGCCGGAGCCGACGCCGTACCAGCCGGAGAGGTAGAAGCGCGACTGGCTCCAGGCGAAAACCCACGGGATGGCGCGCAGGTCCTCGAGCGAGGCGACCCCGGTCCGCCGCGACGGGCGGGATCCGATGCGGCTGGCCTCGATGACGTCGATGGGCGTGGCCTGGCGGAAGAAATCGATGAACCCCGGGGTCCGCAGGAGCTCCTGGTAGGCCTCGCGCGAATGGCCGGCGAGCTCGTCCATCACCCGGCTGAGGGCCTCGGGGTCCTCCTTCGCCACCTCGTGGAGAAGGGTGTTCTGGGTCACGCCGGCGGTGAGCAGCTCGAGGTTGTTCACCGCGGTGATCTGGTTGGCGTACTTCTGGCTGATCGTCTCGCCCTGCTCGGTCATCCGCAGCGAGCCGCCGATGGTGCCGTGGGGAAGGGCGTCGATGAAGCGGTGGGTGGGGCCGGCGCCGCGCGAGATCGTGCCGCCGCGGCCGTGGAAGAAGACCATGCGCACCCCGTGCCGCGCGCCGACCTCGGCGAGGCGCTGCTGGGCGCGGTAGAGGCTCCAGAGGGAGGCCAGGATGCCGCCGTCCTTGTTCGAGTCGGAATAGCCGACCATCACCTGCTGGGTGAGCTCGCGGTCGCCGCGGGCCTCGCGGCGGGCCTCCAGCGAGCGGCGCGTCATCGGATGGGCGAGGAAGGCGTCCATGATCGCCGTGCTCCGCTCAAGGTCCTCGATTGTCTCGAAGAGCGGCACCACGGGCAGCAGGCAGCTCGGGCTCTCGACCCCGCCGGCGGTCAGGCCTGCCTCGCGGGCGAGCAGGTAGACGGCGAGGAGATCCGAGACCGAGCGCGTCATCGACACGATGAGCGACCCGATGCCGGCGTGGCCGTGGCGGGAGATGCGCCGGGCGAGCACGCGGTGGCAGGCCAGGGAGGCGTCGGCCTCGGCGCCCACGCTCGCGCGCTCCCGGATGAAGGGGCGGGGCGAGCGGAGCTCCGCCTCGAGGAAGCCGAGCCGGCGAGGCTCGTCCCAGCGGAGATACTCCTCGCCGGGCAGTCCGGCGGCCTCCATCAGCTGGGCGACCGACCGGTCGTGGAACGCGCTGTTCTGGCGGATGTCGAGCGTGGCGAGGTGGAAGCCGAAGACGCGGACGCCGCGGATGAGCGGGTCGAGGTCGTAGCGGACGATCCGATGCGCGCCGACCTCGGCCAGGGTCTCCCTCAGGAAGAGAAGGTCGGCCATCAGGCCGTCGGCCGTGGCGTGCTGGTGCGGCTCAACCGGCCGGTCGGGCGCGGGCACGCGCAACCTCACCAGGTTGACGTACTGGCGCCAGCTTTCCTTGGGGTTGCGGTCGAGGGCGGCCTGCCCGGCCTCGCCGAGCGCGACCGCGTGCTTCTCGATCTGGCGCACGAAGACCTCGGGCGGATCCTGCAGGTGGTCGCCCAGGGAGAGCCGTTGGCCGAGGGCCTCGAGACGCTCTCCCCACAGCTCGAGGGCGCGGCGGCGGAAAAGGCCGAGGGCGCCCTCCGTCACCTCGGCGGTCACCAGGGGATGCCCGTCGCGGTCGCCGCCGACCCAGGTGCCGAGGGTGACCAACGGGAGCCGGTCGGGATGGGAGATCCGGTCGGCCTCGAAGCCGGCCTCCTCCCAGGCCTGGCGCAGGCGGAGGTCCATCCGCTCGACCGCCTCGGGGAAGATGTTGGTGAGGAAATAGACGACGTTCCGGAGCTCCGAGGCCACGTCCGGCTTCTGCTGGTAGATCTCGCCGGTGCGCCAGAGGCGCTCCAGGGCGGCCTTGATCTCGTCGCGGATGGCCTGCTGCTCGGCCCGCGTCCACATGCTGTTCTCGCGCTTGACGAAGAGCTTGTAGAGCAGGCGGTGGATCTCGAGGACGGTCGCGCGCTTGGCCTCGGTCGGGTGGGCGGTCAGGACGGGCTCGACATGGATGTCGGCCAGACGCTTGGCCACCTGGCGATCGGTCAGGCCGGCCTCGCGGAGCGCGACGAACGCCCGGCCGAAGCTGCCCGGGTCGGAGGCGAGGCCGCGCGCGTCCTCGCGGAGGCGCTTCGACTGGGCGGCGGCGTTCTCCTCCACCATGTTGAGGATCTGGAAGGCGATCGAGTAGGCCTGCACACCCCGGTAGGAGAAGATCTGGATGCCGCGGAGGCGGCGCTTGCCCATCCAGGGAAGGCTGCCCGCGAGGTCCTTGTGGCCGAGCTCCTCGAGCACCTCGCGGAAGCACGCCATCATGAAGTCAAGGTCACGGTCGACCTTGCGTAGGCCCTGCTTCAACTCCTTGCTGATAGGCATGCGACGTTGTCGTAGCACGGCGGCCCAAGGCGGGGCAACCTGAAACCCCCGCGCTTGCCTTGCCGACGGCGTCCGATTCCCTCGCGAGGATGCCGGACAACCTCGCCGTCCCGGACCTATGGCAGCTGGAGGCCCTGCGGCTCCTGCGCTCGGGCAAGGACGTGGTCCTGCAGGCGCCGACGGGTGCGGGCAAGACCCTGGTCTTCGAGCGCCTGGTGGAGTCGGGCCTCGGGGGACAGGCCATCTACGCCGTGCCCACCCGGGCGCTGGCCAACGACAAGCTCGGGGAATGGACCGACCGGGGGTGGGACGTCGGCATCGCCACCGGCGACCGGGCCGAGAACCTGGGCGCCCGGGTGGTCGTGGCCACCCTCGAGACGCAGCGGGAGTCGCTCCTGGCCGGAAAGGGGCCCCGCCTGCTGGTGGTGGATGAGTACCAGATGCTCATGGACGCCGAGCGCGGCCCCGGCTACGAGACCGCCGTCGCCCTCGCGCCGCGGGAAACCCAGCTCCTGCTCCTCAGCGGCAGCGTCTCCAACCCCGGCCAGCTGGCCGAATGGCTCCGACGGCTGGGGCGGGAAGCCGTCGAGGTCGTCGAGCATCGCCGGCCCGTCCCCCTCGAGGAGGTCAGCCTCGACACCCTCGACCAATCCGGAGGCGACTCCCGCAACCCTCTCGTGCGGGCGCTGCTCCGGGGCCTCCGCGCCGACCTGGGCCCGATCCTGGTCTTCGCCCCGCGGCGCCGAGCCGCGACCCAGCTCGCCGAGGACCTGGCCGCCGCGCTCCCGCAGGACGGAGGCCCCCTGCTCAGCCCCGAGGAGAGGGCATTGGCCGGGGACGACTTGGCGCGCCTGCTGCGACGCGGCGTGGGCCTTCACCACAGCGGGCTGACCTACCGCCAGCGGGCGGGCCTGGTCGAGCCCCTGGCCAAGTCGGGCAGGCTCCGCGTCGTCGTCGCCACCACCGGGCTGGCGGCGGGCATCAACTTCTCGCTTCGCTCGGTCCTCGTGACCGACCGACTCTACACGTCCGGACACCGCCTGCGCGAGGTGCGTCCCGACGAGCTGCTCCAGATGTTCGGGCGCGCGGGCCGACGCGGGCTCGACGACCGGGGTCACGCCCTGCGGACCGCCGACAGCCCGCGCCTCTCCGAGGCGCGCCCCCTCCAGCTGCAGCGCGCGGGGGGCCTCGACTGGGGAGCCTTCATCCGCCGGATGGACGACGCACGGGAGCCGCTGGCCGCAGCCCGCGCCCTGGCCACCCGGCTGTTCAGCCGCGAGCCGATCGACCTCGCGCTTGACCGACTTGGCGAACCCGAGCTCGAGGAGCCTGGGTCGGCCGGCCCTGCGGTTGTCCGCCAGGTCAGGGAGATGCAGGGGATGGACGGCACGTGGCAACGGCTTCGGCCAACCCGCCTGGAGAAGCTGGGGCGAGCCCTTATCCGCGTGCGCGACGCCTGGCATCCCGCCCTGGAAAAGCCCGACTCCCTGCGCGCCCTGCCCTACGGCACGCCCTGCCGCATCGAGCGCGGCACAGGCGCCCCGAGGCATGGTCGGCTGGTGCCTCTCGCCCGGATCGAGTCCGGCGGCGAGCGGCTTCGCCCCGCCCCTTGGCTGGCGAAGCTGCTTCGGGAGCCGGGCAGGACAGCCCTGAGAGAGGGCGACTGGACCCTGGCCTTCGTCGAGCGGACGCTCCTGCCGCTCCTGCCCGGCCTCACCCAAGGGGGAAAGCCGGCCGCCCCGCCCGAGTTCAAGGGCGACATGCTCCACGTCAGGCTCGATTACGGCGACGCCAACGTCCGGGTCACGCCCGACGCCGACGACAACCCGCTGATCAACCCGCGCGTCCGGGATGTCGAGCGGGAGGATATCCGCCTGGCCGATGTGCTCGGGCATGGCGCGCGGGCGGCATCAAGGCCCGGGCGCCTCTGGCTGAGGCTCGGCCTTATCCGCGACGACGGCTCCGTCACCCTCCGCGGCAGGGTGGCCGCCCGCTTCCAGCACGGCGAGGGGCTCGCGGTGGCCGCGGCCCTGGAGGACGCGGGCTACGACACAGAATCCCTCGCCTGGGACCTTGCCGAGCTGCGAGCCGGAGACCGGCTTGCGGCCCTCGCGCGCAGCTCCAGCCGCCTGGCAGCCGACTGCCGGCTGGCCTACCGCTCGGTCACCATCGAGGGCTACCTGCGCGAGGGGCTCCCCGAGTCCTTCGGCGAGGGCACCGCCGAGATCCTCAAGGGCTATGCGCTCCATGGCAAAGCCCCCGCCGAGACCGAGGGCGTGGCCGGACAAGGCGACCTCGAGCGCGCGCTGTTGGAATGGAAAAGCACCCTGCGTCTGGTCGCGGGCGCCCCCGATCTGGGATGGGAGCGATGGACGTCCCTCCGCGACTCAGCCGGCCGGGTCCTGCGGCAACTGGGAGGCTGAGGTTTTGGCTTCCTTGCGGCCCGTTAGGGCCTAGGATGATTGGACAGTCAGAACACACGCATCCGCGCGTCGCAAGTCGCGAGGAAAGTCCGGACACCACAGGGCAGGATTCCCGTCGCAAGCCGGGGCGCGGCGAAAGCCGTGACGGAAAGTGCCACAGAGAACAGACCGCCGGAACCCGAAAGGGGGAAGGCAAGGGTGAAACGGTGGGGTAAGAGCCCACCGCCCCGAGGGCGACCAAGGGGGCACGGCAAACCCAATCCGGTGCAAGACGAACAGGGACCGCCTGAGGCCGCCCGCCAAGGTCCCGGGTTGTCGCACCGCCGCAAGGCGGGTCCGAGAGGACAGAGGAATGGATGCGGGCGGGACCGGCGAGTGCCACCCGTCACAGAATCCGGCTTATCGTGCCTGGCTCCAAACGGGGGGCCGATCCGAGAGGATCGGCCCCCCTCCGGGCGCCTTGACGGCGAGGAGCTTCCCGCCTCTGTGAAGGGCATGACCATCGGCTTGCCCAGGGAGACAAAGCCCAACGAGTTCAGGGTCGCCCTCGTGCCCTCGGGCGTCGCCGCCCTCGTCGCGGAAGGGCAGCGCGTGCTGGTCGAGTCGGGCGCCGGCGCCGGAAGCGGATTCGAGGACAAGGATTACGTCGAGGCGGGCGCGGAGGTCGTCGCCACCCCGCGCGAGGCCTGGGGCGCGGAGCTCGTGGTCAAGGTCAAGGAACCCCTGCCGCCCGAGTGGCCCCTTCTCCGCCCCGACCTGACCCTGTTCACCTACCTCCATCTCGCCGCCGACCGCGCCTTGACGGACGCCTTGGTCCGGTCGGGCTGCGTCGGCATCGCCTACGAGACCGTTGCCCTGCCCGGCGGCGAGCTGCCCCTCCTCACGCCGATGTCCGAGGTGGCCGGCCGCATGGCCGTGCAGGAGGGAGCCAAGTACCTTGAGCGCCATTACGGGGGCCGCGGCGTGCTGCTCGCGGGCGTCCCGGGCGTGGCTCCCGCCAAGGTTGTCATCCTCGGCGGCGGCGTGGTCGGCTCGAACGCCGCCCGCATGGCGGCGGGGCTCGGCGCGCAGGTCGTCGTGCTCGACACCTCGCTGCCCCGGCTGCGCCAGCTGGGACAATGGCTTCCCCCCAACGTCCAGCTCGTCCACTCCAACCGTGCCAACATCCTCAAGCACATCGCCGACGCCGACCTCGTCATCGGGGCCGTGCTGGTCGGCGGCGCGCGAGCCCCGACCCTCATCCGGCGCGAGGACCTGGGCCGGATGCGCAAGGGGACCGTGCTGGTCGATGTCGCCGTCGACCAGGGCGGCTGCATCGAGACGGTGCGCCCGACGACGCACGACAACCCCACCTACCTGATCGACGGCATTGTGCACTACGGCGTGGCCAACATGCCGGGCGGGGTGCCGCGCACCTCCACCCTCGCCCTGACCAACGCCACGTTCCCCTACGTCTCGACCCTCGCCCGCCACGGCTGGGAAAAGGCTTGCCGCGCTGATCCCGCCCTCAGGGCGGGCGTCAACGTCCGCGCGGGCAAGGTCGCCTGCCGCGGGGTCGCCGAGGCCTTCGGGCTGCCCCTGGCCGAACCCCTGCCCTGAGCCGCTCAGCGACCCGGCTGGGCGGCGAGGTGGGTCGCGGCGAGGCGGTAGCCGTCGAAGCCGAGCCCGGTGATGACGCCCTCGCAGGCCCCGCCCGTCACGGAGACATGCCGGAAGGGCTCGCGCTTGTAGATGTTGGAGAGATGCACCTCGATGGCGCGCATGCCGCTCCCGGCGATGGCGTCGCGCAGGGCCACGCTCACGTGAGTGTGGCCGCCGGGATTGACCACCAGGAGCTTCACGCCGTCGTCGGCCCACTTGGACAGGGTGTCGATCAGCTCGCCCTCGTGGTTGGACTGGAAGAACCTCGGCTTGAGCCCGAGCGAGCGGGCGTGCTCGCCGACCTCGCGCTCAAGGTCGGCCAGGGTGCGCGAGCCGTAGACCTCCGGCTCGCGCTTGCCGAGCCGGTCGAGGTTGGGTCCGTTGAGGATGCCGATGTCCATGCGGGCGAGACTACCCGGCGCCGACGCAGGGGAAAGGCGAAAAACGGCGGGGGTCGCCGCGCCTCAGCCTCGGCGCTCGATCGGGACGTAGGGACGGAGGGTCGAGCCGACGTAGATCTGGCGCGGGCGGTGGATCTTCTGCTTGGGAGCCTCGGCCACCTCCTTCCAGTGGGAGATCCAGCCCGGCATGCGGCCGATGGCGAAGATGACGGTGAACATCTCGGCGGGGATGCCGATGGCCTTGAGGATGATGCCCGAGTAGAAGTCGACGTTCGGGTAAAGGTTGCGCTGCTTGAAATAGGGATCGTTGAGCGCCGCGTCCTCGAGGCGCCTCGCGATGGCGAGCAGCGGGTCCTTCCGGCCGAGGACCTGCAGGACCTTGTCGCACTGCGCCTTGATGATCTTGGCGCGCGGGTCGTAGTTCTTGTAGACGCGGTGGCCGAAGCCCATCAGCCGGACGCCGCTCGCCTTGTCCTTGGCCGCCTCGATGAAGCGCGAGCCGTCGTCGCCCGAGCGATGGATCTCCTCGAGCATCTCGATGACCGCCTGGTTCGCGCCGCCGTGGAGCGGGCCCCAGAGGGCGCAGACGCCGGCCGAGACCGAGGCGAAGAGGTTGGCGCCGCCCGAGGCGACCATGCGCACGGTGGAGGTGGAGCAGTTCTGCTCATGGTCGGCGTGGAGCAGCAGGATGAGGTCGAGCGCCTTGGCCACCTCGGGGTGGATCTCGCAGTCCGCGTTGGGCTGGGAGAACATCAGGTGGAGGAAGTTGCCGCAGTAATCCAGGCCGGGACGCGGGTACACGGGCGGCTCGCCCTCCTTGGCCCGGTGGGCGAGGGCCGCGAGGGTGCGCACCTTCGAGATGAGCACGGCGGCCGCCTCGTCGAGCTGGGCGAGGTCGCGCGCGCGCTCGTTCGTCCCGAGCTCGGGGTAGTAGCAGCCAAGCGTGTTGAGCGTGGCGGAGAGCACCGCCATCGGGTGGGCGGTCGCGGGGAAGCCGCTGAGCGCGATGCGCAGCCCCTCGTGGACCTGGGCGTTGTCCAGGATGCGGGCCTTGAAGGCGCCCAGCTGGGCGGAGGTGGGCAGCTCGCCGTAGATGAGGAGATAGGCCGTCTCGATGAAGGTCGAGCGCTGGGCGAGGTCCTCGATGGAGTAGCCGCGGTAGCGGAGGATGCCCTGCTCGCCGTCGATGAAGGTGACCTTGGACTCGCAGGCGCCGGTGTTGGCATAGCCGTCGTCGAAGGTGACATGGCCGGTGGTGTCGCGCAGGGCGCGGACGTCGACGGCGCGCTCGCCCTCGGTGCCGACGAGGACGGGAAGGACGTGCTCCTTGTCGTCCAGCTTGAGGATGGCGGGTTTTTCGGGCATGGCGAGTGAGGGGGTGTCGCCGAGCCGAAGGGGGTCTCAGCGGGAGGCCAAGGTCAGGAAATTGCGGTAGAGTTGCAAGCCTTTGGCCTGACTTTTCTCCGGATGGAACTGCACGGCCAGGACCCGGCCCCGGCGCACGCCGCTGACAAACGGGCCGGCGTAATCGGTCGTGCACCAGACAAGGGAGGGGTCGGTCTCGACCAGTCGGTAGCTGTGCACGAAGTAGAAGGGCTCGCCCTGCGTCCGGAGGCCCTCGGTCAGGCCGGCGCCGGCGGCGAAGACGGCCTCGTTCCAGCCCATGTGAGGGACGCGGAGACCCGCCTGGGTCGGGAAGCGCAGCACCTGCCCCGGAAAGAGGCCGAGTCCGGCGCGCCCTCCCTCCTCGGAACGCTCGAAGAGCGCCTGCAGGCCGAGGCAAATGCCGAGGAAAGGACGGTCGGCGGCGACCCACTCGCGGATGAACGGCCCGAGGTCCGAGCGGGCGAGGCAGTCCATGCAGTCGCCGATCGCGCCCTGGCCCGGGAAGACCAGCGCGTCGGCGCCCTCGGCCTCGGCGGGCGTGGCGGCCAGGCGGGTGCGGGCGCCGGCGGCCTCGAGGGCGCGGCGCACGCTGCGCAGGTTGCCGCCGCCGTAATCGACGACGGCGACCGAGGGTCCGGGCGCCGCGCCGGTCACAGCTTGCCCTTGGTGCTCGGGATGGCGCCGCCCGCCCGGGGATCGACCTCGACCGCCATGCGGAGGGCGCGGGCGAAGCCCTTGAACATCGCCTCGGCCACGTGGTGGGGCTCGTCGCCATACTCGAGCCGCATGTGCAGGTTGCAGGCGAGGGAGTTGGCCAGGCCCTGGAAGAACTCGCGGACGAGGGCGATGTTGAAGTCGCGCACCATGTAGTTGGCGACGTCGGCCTGGTAGACCAGCATCGGCCGGTTGGAGAGGTCGAGGGCGACGCGCGCCAGCGCCTCGTCCATGGGCAGGATGAAGAAGCCGTAGCGCCGGATGCCGGCCTTGTCGCCGAGCGCCTCGCGGATGGCCTGGCCGAGCACGATGCCGGTGTCCTCGACGGTGTGGTGGTAGTCGACGGCGACGTCGCCGCGGGCCTCGACCGTCAGGTCGAGCCCGCCGTGCTTGGCCAGCAGGGTGAGCATATGGTCGAGGAAGGCCACGCCGGTGTCGACCTGCGCGCGGCCGGCGCCGTCGAGGTCGACGGTGAGGGTGATGCGCGTCTCGGCGGTTTCCCGCCGGACGGTGCTTGTTCTGGCGGCCGAGCCCATGGGGGGATTCATCCCCGCGGGCACGGGGAAGTCAACCCCGCCCTGCCGTCCAGTCGGCCGCGGCGGCCAGCAAGGCGTCCAGCTCCGCGGGATTGCCGACCGAGACGCGGAGCCCGTCCGCGGTCAGCGGGTGCCCGGGGAACCGCCGGACCAGGATGCGTCGCGCGCGAAGAAAGAGAAAAGCGGACTCGGCGGCGGCGGGCGAGGCGGGCTCGCCCGGGCGGATCGGATCGGCGAGGACGAAGTTGGCCTGGGAGGGACGCACCCTCCAGCCAAGGGCCCCGAGCCCGTCGGCCAGCCTGGCGCGGCCGGCGCGGACGAGCGCCGTCGCCTCGGCCAGCCACTCGCGGTCGCCGAGGGCGGCGGCGGCGGCGGCCTGGGCGAGGGCGTCAAGGTTGTAGCTGTCGCGCACGCGATGCAGGACCTCGGCGACGCCCGGGGGGCAGAGGGCGTAGCCGGCGCGGAGCCCGGCGAGGGCGTGGGACTTCGACAGCGTGCGCGTGACCACGACGTTGGGCAGGCGGGCCGGCAAGCCGGCGCAATCGGCGTCGGCAAAGGCGCCGTAGGCCTCGTCCACCACCAGCAGCCCGGGGAACCGCGCGGCCGCCGCCTCGACCTCCGACGGCGAGAACGCGTGCCCCAAGGGGGCGTTGGGGTTGGTCAGGAAGAAGACGGACGCCCCGCAGCCGGCCAACGCCGCGGGATCGAGGCGGCCCTCCGGCGGGAAGGGGATGCGGAGCACCGGCGCGTCCTGGGCCGCGGCCAGCACGGGATAAAGGGAGTAGCTCGGGTCCAGCATTCCGACGGGGCGACCGGGGCCGGCGTAGGCGCGGATGAGCAGGTTGAGCAGGTCGTCCGAGCCGTTGCCCGCGACAACGTCGGCCGCGGGATGGCCGTGCAGCCGCGCCGCCGCCTCGCGCAGCGGGGCCGAGTCCGGCGAGGGATAGAGCCTGAGCCGGGCCGCGCCCCCCGCGAGCAGCTCGCGGACGGCGTCGGCGGCCCGAGGGCTGGGCGGGAAGGGGTGCTCGTTGGTGTTGAGCTTGACCCAGCCGCCTCCCTGGGGCTGCTCGCCCGGAGCGTAGGCGCGGAGCGCGGCGATATGCGGGTTGGGAAGAGGGGCGGGCATGTCAGGCGCGGGCGCGGAGTCGCGCCGCCGCGAACTCGCGAATCAGGGCGGCGCTCGAGGCGGGGTCGGCGGAGGCAAGGACGGCGCCGGCGAGGGATTCCCTGCCCTGGCGATCCGTGCGGCGGAGGACATAGCGCACCTCGGGGATGGCGGGGGCCGACATCGACAGGGAGTCGGCGCCGAGGCCGAGGAGAAGCGCGGCCCAGCCGGGGTCGCCGGCCAGCTCGCCGCAGACGCCGCAGGGGATGCCGCGGTTGCCCGCCGCGGCGAAGATGTGCCGCAGGGTCAGGATGACCGCGGGGTGGCAGGGATCATAGAGGCTGGCGACACGGTCGTTGCCCCGGTCGACGGCCAGGAGATACTGGACGAGGTCGTTCGTGCCGACGCTGAGGAAGTCGCACTCCGCCGCGATGGCGTCGGCCACCACGGAGGCGGAGGGGATCTCGATCATCGCGCCGACGCGCGGAAGCGCGGCCGGCGCCTCGCCCGAGGCGGCGAGCGCGGCGGCCTCGGCCGCGAGCGCCGCCTTCGCGCGGCGCAGCTCCTCGACACCCGAGACCATCGGGAACATCACCGAGACCGGGCCGAGCGCGGCGGCCCGCAGGATCGCCCGCAGCTGGGGACGGAAGACCTCGGGACGCTCAAGGCAGAGCCGGAGGGCGCGGAAGCCCATGAAGGGGTTGGCCTCGGCCTCCGCCTCGCCGAGCTGCTTGTCGCCGCCGATGTCGAGCGTGCGGAAGGTCACCGGGCTGCCCTGCGCCGCCCGGACGACGGCGGCGTACTCGGCGTACTGGGTCGCCTCGTCGGGCCAGCCGTCGAGGCGCAGGAAGAGGTTCTCGGTGCGGTAGAGACCGACGCCCGAGGCGCGCATGGCCAGCGCGTCGGGAAGATCCTCGGGGCCGCCGATGTTGGCGTGCAGGCCGAAGGCGACGCCCTCGGCGTCGACATCCGCGGCGCCGCCGTCGGCAAGGAGCGCCGCGCGCCGGCGCCCGCGCTCCTCGGCGGCGACCCTGGCCCGCTCGAGGGTGGCCGCGGAGGGCGCGACCACCACCGTGCCGGCGTCGCCGTCCACCACGATCTGGTCGCCGGGCGCGACCGCCTTGAGCAGGCCCTTCACCCCGACGACGGCGGGCACCTCGAGGGCACGCGCCATGATGGCGGAGTGGCTGGTGCGGTTGCCGCCCTCGGTCGCGAAGCCCAGAACCTCCTCGGAGGGGAGGGCGGCGGCGTCGGACGGCGCGAGGTCGGCGGCGAGGATGACGGCCGGCTCGCCCGCGCGCCGCGCGCGGGGCGAGTTGCCCATCAGGTTGTCGAGGATGCGGCCGGTGACATCGCGGATGTCCGTGGCGCGCTCGCGCAGGTAATCGTCGCCGATCTTGCCGAAATCCCGGAGGTAGCGGTTGGCGACGCGCGAGAAGACGTGCTCGACGTTGACCTTCCGGCGGCGCACCCGGGCCGCGACCTCGTCGACCAGCGTCGCGTCCTCGAGGACAAGAAGATGGGCGTCGAAGATCGCCGCCTCCGCCTCGCCCATCGAGCGGGCGACCTCGTCGCGCAGGGCCTCGATCTGGCGGCGCGTCTCGCCCAAGGCCACGACCAACCGGGCGATCTCAGGCTCAGGATCGGCCACCGCGTACTTGGGCACCTTGGCCAGGCCCTTCAGGAGGAGGTAGCCGGGGCCGACCGCCACGCCGGGAGCGGCGGCAATGCCGCGCAGGACGCGCTCGGGCCTGGCTGGGGCTGCCTCCATCGGCGAAAGGAGACTCCGGCCAAAACCGGAGGCAAGGACGGATTGTCAGCCCTCGGCGAGGATTTCGCCGTCGCCGTCCGCCGGCATCGAGCTGGTGGCCGAGGGCATCGAGCCGCCGGCGGGCATCATCAGCGTGCCCTCGACCGACATCGGGTCGGCCATGTCGGCCTCCTCGGACGCCAGGTCCTCGGCGGGCAGCTCCGCGTCGGGGACGGCGCCCATGACCTCGGTGGCGATCACCTCGGCGACCGGCATCATGACCGGGACGGGGCGGCCCCCGTTGACCCAGGCCTGGGAGTCGACCCGGGGCACGGCGACGTCGAGCTCGACGCAGACAAGCACCAGGATGCACGCGTGGGCAAGGAATCGGCCCGCCCGGTCGGCGATCGCGCGGAGCTGCGACAGGATGAGGGCGAGGGACGGGCGCGCCGGGCGCGTGAGGACGGCCGACTGCGCCCGGTGCAGGCGCACAAGGGCGGCGAGGCGGCTCTTGAGCTCGGGCTGCTCGCGAAGGGCGCGGCGAATGGCCAGGACCTGGACGCGCGACGCCTCGCCGTCGAGATAGACGCCGACCTGGCGGTCAAAGTCGCGCGGGGTCATCGGCGGAACTCCTCTCCCATGAGCTGGCGCAGCGACTCGCGCGCCCGGTTGATGCGGCTCTTGACCGTGCCGATGGAGAGGCCGAGCTCCTCGGCGATCTCCTCGTAGGACTTGTTCTCGACGTTGCGCAGGGTGAGGATGCGGGCGTGCTCGGGCTTCAGCTGGACCATGCACTCGGCCACGCGGGCGACGAACTCGTTGTGCTGGGCCTCGCTGCCTGGGCCCTGGGCGCCGTCGGGCAGAATGTCGTGCAGGGTCGCGCCCGACTCGCCGAGGTCGGCGTCGAGGGAGAAGGACTGGTCGCGCTTCCGGCGCCACCAGTACCAGTAGCGGTTGTGGGCGAGGTTGGTGGCGATCTGGTGGATCCAGGTCGAGAAGGAGGCGGTGCCGCGGAAGTTGGCGATGACGCGGTGGGCGCGGATGAAGGTGTCCTGGGTGATCTCCTCGGCGTCCTGGCGGTTGCGGAGGAGGGAGAAGACCTTGGCGAAGATCCGCCCCTGGTAACGCGAGACCAGCGTCGAGTAGGCGCCGAGGTCGCCCTGCCGGGCCTTCTCGACGGTGAGCTGCTCGTCCTCGGGGTGGTCTAGGGGTTGAGCCATGATGTTTTGTAAATGACAAATGCGCCGATTTCAACAGGAAGATGAGGTCCCGATGGCGACCGGCACCCCCAAGACCCGTGGCTTTGTCCGTCACCTGGACTGCCTGGGGACGCAGCCGGCCGGCTCCGCCCGCCCTCCCGTCCTGCTCCGGGGAGCCGGAGGCGTTCTCGCGGCCCGGATCCGAGAGGAGGGCGGACGGCTCCTCGTGGAGCCCGGGGAGGGACCGGTCCTGCTCAACGGCGCGCTCCTGACCGAGCCCGTCGAGCTGCGCGATCTCTGCACGCTCCAGGCCGAGGGTCTGCTCGCGGTGGCCGGACCCGGCGAGGAGGACTGGACCTCGGGAGTCGACTCCTCCGTCTGGACGATTTTCGACGCCGAAACGGGCGAGCTGCTGGCCGAGGCCCCCCGCGCGGACGTCGTCGCGCGCGCCGCCGAGCTGGGCCGGCCGCGCAACCTCCTCGCCTGCGCCCCGCGCGGGCTGCCCGTGGGCTTCAGCCTCTCGCAGGTCGTCTCGGTTCTCTCCGGGGCCGAGCCGCCGCCTCGCCACGCCGCGGAGCTTAACCGCGGGCGCCATATCTGCCCGGTCTGCTGGACGCGCTTCGAGGCCGGCGACGCCCTGAGCGTGGCCGTTCACGAGAGCCTGCGCGGCGACCCCGTCCTGGGAGCCGACGCGCGGCTGCGCTTCCACCCCACGCGCTTCAACGACCAGGGCCAGGCCCTCGACCCGATGGGGCTCGCCTGCACCGACCTGGCCTGCCCCCACTGCCGGCGCCAGCTGCCTCCGGGCTTCCTCGAGATGCCCCACCGCATCCTGTCCCTGATCGGGGCGCCCTCGGCCGGGAAGTCCTACTACCTGGCGGTGGCGACCCAGGTGCTCCAGGAGCGGCTTCCCCGCGACTTCGGCGTCGCCTTCAAGGACGGGGATCCCGGGGGCAACCTGCTGCTCAACCAGATGCGGCACACCCTCTTCTCCGCCCAGTCGCCCGAGCAGGCCCTGCTCGGCAAGACGGCGCTCGAGGGCGCGACCTACGAGCGTCTGCCGCGCCTGGGCCGGATGGTGTCCCTGCCCCGCCCCTTCATCTACAACCTCGCCCGCGCCGACCGGGACCGAGCCGAGTGCTCCCTGATCTTCTACGACAACGCCGGCGAGCACTTTGAGCCGGGCATCGACATCCACGACTCGCCGGGGGCCCTCCATGTCGCCACCTCCGCCGGCCTGCTCTTCCTCTTCGACCCGACCGCCAACTCCCGCTTCAAGCAGCGGCTGGTCGGCGTGGCCGACCCCCAGCTCAGCCTCTCGGGCCGGGTCGACCAGCAGGACAGCATCCTCGCCGAGCTGGAGTCGCGCATGAAGCGCGTCCTCGGCCTGCCCGCGGCGGAGCGCATCCGCACCCCCCTGGCCTTCATCGTCGGCAAGTCGGACGCCTGGGCCCACCTCCTGCCCGAGCCGCTCGAGCCCTGCGTGGCGGGACAGGGGCTGGACCTCGGCGCGATCGACCGCAACTCGCGCCGCGTGCGCGCCCTGCTCGCCGAGACCTGCCCGGGCCTGGTCGCCTGCGCCGAGTCGCTCGCGGCGGACCTGCGCTTCTTCGCCGTGACCTCGTTCGGGCACAGCCCCGTGGTCATTCCCGAGGGCCCCAACCGCGGAAGGATCGCCCCCGACCCCCGCCGGCTCGAGCCCCGCCACGTCGAGGCGCCGATCTACTGGCTGATCCACCGGGCGTGCCCCGAGATCCTCGAGACCGCCTGACATGCCGCTCGCGCTCGTCTTCACCTCCGCCCCGCGCGGCCTTGCGCCGGGACGCTCCGGCTATGTGACCGTCGCCCGGCACGAGGCCATGCCGGCCCGCCTCGCCGAGCAGCTGGAGTCGATCGGCACGCCGCATGGCGACCCCGTCGGCGCCACCTTCACGCTGCGCTCGATCGAGGCGGCAGGCGCGCGCTGGCGCGTGCTCTCCCGCTTCGCGGCCGGCGGCCTCGACCACACGATGCGCGACAACCGAATCGCGCACCACCTGGCCTTCGCGGAGGATGAGATCGCCGCCCTGCCGCCGCCGGCCGACGTCGCCCGGCGGTGGACCGGCTGGCTGGACTCCTGGCAAGGCGAGCCCGCCTTCCTACCCCCCTTGCGCCTCGACCTGCGCCCGGGACAGCCGCTCGTTCCCTGCGCGGGGTGGCGCGAGGCCTGCGGCAGCGGCGCCAAGGCATCATGGCTCGTGGCCGGCGGAGGACACGTCGCGCGGAGCCTCTCGGGCGCGCTCGACGCCGTCGGATGGCTTCGCCTGCTTGCGGAATCCGCTGCCCTGCTCGGACCGGGAGCCTGGGACGCCGGCTTCACGACCAACAGCGCGGTGACCGGCTCGACGGGCTTCGCCTGGAGGTGCCAGCCCTCCGGCGGCGACATCGACCTGGCCCAGTCGCGCTCGCTGCCGCCTCCCGAGGGCCCGGAGGCGCGTCGCGCCTCCCTGGGCATATCCCCCGCGCCCAGCCTCCGCGGCGGCGGGCCCCGGCCGCCGTCGGTCGGGACGGATGGGGCGCCGGCGAAGGCGCCGCTGGCAGTCGCCGGCATCGTCGCCGGCATCCTTGTCGTCCTGCTGGCCGCCGCCTGGGCCGTCCTCGGCCGTCGAGCCGAGCCGACCGCGCCGACGCCGACCCCGGCGCTCCCCCCGAGCGCGCCAAGCGCGGCGGAAGTCGACGCGGCGCGCAACCTTCTCCGCGACCAGCGTGCGCTGGCCGAGATCGCCGAGCTCATCCAGCGCGACGACCTCGCGCAGGCCGCCCGGCTTTGGCTTGAGCTTGACCGCACCGCGCCGGCCTTCGCCCAGAGGAACACCGAGCCCACCCTCGCGCGCATCCGCGCCCGGCTCGCCGCGTCGGCCTCTCGCTCGCTGGGCGCCCGCCTGGATGCGCCGGCCAACGCGGCCAACCCCGCCCAAGCGGGCGCCCTAGCCGGGGAGGCGGACGCCGTCCTCGCCCTCGGCGCGCAGGTCGGCATCCCGGACGACGCCGCCAGGGCCGGCTTGGCCGAGGTGCGCGACCGCGCCAAGCTGGTCGCCGGCCTCGACATCCGGCCGACCCTCATCGTCAGGGGACGGTGGGTCACGGCAAGCGCGGGACCCGCCCTGCCCTCCTCGGCCGACTTCGACCTCGGGCCGGAAGCGGGCGATGAGGTTCGCCGCTTCCTCGCCGAAAGCCTTGGGGGCGGGCCGGGCACGATCGCCCGCGGCGGAATCCGGCTGGTCGACTTCCGGCACCTCGCCCACCGCGATCCGCGGCAGCCGCGCATGGCCGAGGCGACGCTCGAGCCGGGCGCGAGCTCCATCTACGCGGGCGAGGCCGTCGCCGGAGGGGCCCGACCCTCCCTCAGCCTGACGGTCGGAAGCCGCTCCAACAGCGTGAGCCTCAACCTGCCCAGCCGGCCGACCGACGCGTTCCTCGCGACCCCCCGCGGGCTCGAGCTGGTCAACGCCGCCGGCCGGCGGCTCTGCATCGTCCTGCTACCGTCCGAGGCCAGCCTCGAGCCGCTCAGGCTTCCCCTCTCGGCGCTGTCCGCCGACCCCGTCACCCAGGCGCTGGGCGCGGCGCCGTGGATCGAGCCCGCCCTCGCGTCGGCCCGCGTCAGCGGCGCCCGGCTGGGAATCTATCCTGCGGGGAACAGCTTCCCCGACCGCACCATCCCGTCCTTGGTCTCGCCCCCGAGCCAGCTCGACACCACCCTGCTTCGCCTCGCGGCGGGATCAGGCCCCTCCATGCCCCGCGCCGAGGTCGCCGACCGCCAGCGCCGGGCCCGGGAAGGCGACGCGCGCGGCGCCGGCGCGCCCTGGACGCTTCGCGCCGTCAACCTCCAGGGCGAGCCGGTGCTCACCCTGGCCGAGATCCGCGACTGATGCTCCCCGACCGTCTCCAGGCGAGGATCCGCGCGCAGCTCGCCCTGCCCGCGCCCGACCTCGAGGCGCGGGTTCTCGCCGGGGAGCTGGCCGGCCTGACCGGCCGGGCCCGCGAGCGGCTCGAGCAGTGCGCCGCCCTGGTGCGCATCGGCAACGAGCAGGCGGCCCTGGAGGCGGCGGAGGCGGAACCGTCGCTCCTCGACCTCTGCGCCTGGATCTCGTTCGCGGAGGCCGACGACTGGCGGCGCCTCTGCCGCGAGCACAGCCTGCCCGTCGCGCCGCCCCTGGACGATGGGCAGATCCTCGCCATCGAGCTGCTCTACGGCAAGCCGATCGACGAGAGCCATCCGCTCTACCGCGACTATCGCCAGGCCATCCGCGAGCGGGACGAGGCCAAGGCCCTGTCGGTGCTCCGCACCATCGTCGCGGCGAACCCCGGCGACGGCAACGCGCGCGGCGAGCTCGCCCGCCTCGGCGCCAAGTTCGCCCGCGACAACGCCGGCAGGGCCCGCGAGCTTTTCGCCGCGGGCAAGGCCGCCGAGGCCGCGGAGCTGATGGACCGCATGGAGCGTCTCGGCGTGAGCGACCTGGCCGGAGACCCGCGCTGGGACGAGGCCCTACGCCTGCGCAAGGCATGGGTGGAGGCGAGTTCCCGCGTCAGGCTAACCGCGCTCGCCGGGCAGGCCGCCGAGGAGATGGCCGCCGAGCGATGGGAAACCTGCGCCTCCGCGGTCGTCGCCGTCCGGTCCCTGGAGCGAAACTCGGGCCTACGGCTTCCGCCCGACTTGGAGGGCCCGCTCCGGCAAGCCGAGTCATGGGCCGCCGAGCGCGCCGCGGAGGCGGGAGCCGCCTCGACAGCGGCGGCGGCCAACGCCTGGCTCGCCGAGGAGCTGGAAGCCCTCCGGGCCGAGGCCTCGCGCCCCGCAGGCGCCGCGACGCTGCGCCGGCTCCGCGCCTGGCAGGAGCGGGCCCGCTCGCTTCCCGGACAGGTGCCTGAGGAGGCAGTCGAGGAGGCGGAGCGCCTGCGACGCCTTGTGCACGGGCGGCTGGTGCGCCGACACACCCTGCTCACCGCCGCCTGGCTCGCCCTGCTCGCGGTCGCCCTCGTCGCCGGCAACGCGGCGCTTGACGGCGTCCGCGCCGAGGCACGGGTCCGCGCCGAGCTGGCCGAGGCGCGGCGGCTGGCCGAGTCGTGGGACCTTCGCGGCGCGGAGGAGAGGCTGAAGTCACTGGGCGAACCGCAAAGCCACGGCGAGGAGGCCGAGAGCGAGCGGAGGCAGGTCCTCGGGCTTGTCCGCGACCGCGCCGAGGCCGAGCGCGCCCTCGCGGCGGAGGCCGCCTTCCTCCGCGCGGCGGCGGCGGAGGGGGTCGGCCCGGCGAACTTCGCCGAGCTCCGCCGACGCGCGCTCGACCTGCGCAAGGCCCTCGCCGATGCCGGTCCGGGGCTCGAGGCGCGCGTCGCGCCCCTCGCGGGAGACCTGCCCGCCCTGCTCGCACGGTGCGAGAGCCTCGCCCGCTCGCTCGCCCCCGAGGTCCGGTCCCTCGTGGCGACGCTCGAGACGGCGATGGGCTCGGCATCCTCGCTCGCCGACGCGGACGCCATCCGCGGGCTGGTCGCCCGCATCCGGGCCATCCTCGACATACCCGAGGCGCGCTCGTCGGTCGACGCCGACCTGGTCGACCGGGCCCTCGCGCGCGCCGACCTCGCGGAGGAGCGGCTCCGGCTCGAGGAACGCTCCCGAGGCGAGGCGCGCAAGCTGAACGAGGCCGCCGACCTGCGCGCCTACCTCGCCGTGTTGCGGGAAATGGCCGGCGCCTCGCCCCCCTCGAGCGAAAGCCGGGCGGCCGCCGCCGTCCTCGCCTCCGAGTCGGGACTTTCGAGCCTCCCGCGCGCCGCCCTCGCCCCGGCGGTCGGCGCCATGTGGGACGCCCTCGACGAGCCGCCCGCCGCCGAGACGTGGTCGCCGGGCGAGCTGGCGGCCCTGGCCAAGGTGACCGACGACCGCGCCATCCGGAGCGTCCGCCGGTTCATCATCCGCGAGCACTCGGCGCGGGGCGAGCGCGCGACCGCCGCCGTCTATGTCACGGGGGAGGTCGGGCGCGAGCTGCGCCGCTTCCAGGCCGGAACCGAGACGGTCTTCGCCGCGCAGGTCCTCAGGCGAAGCGGCGACGTGACCTCCGAGACCTGGAGCCTGCGTCGCTTCACCAATGGCGCGGTCAGCGGCGAGGAGCTCACCGAGGGCCTCCCCATTCCCGAGCTTGAGTACCAGCGTCGATTCCTCCGCTCCTTCGACCCCGTCACCCGCCGGCCGGGCGAGCCGATCCTCCGCACGCTCGAGCGCGTGCGCGGCGAGACCGGCGCCCCGCTGCTGCGGGCCTACCACCTCCAGGAGCTGCTTGCCGCGGCCAGCCTGCGGCCGGTGGCGTCCAACCTGACCTTCTCCCCCTCCGCCCAGGCCGACGGGCGGGAACTCCGCCGCCTCACGCAGGGAGGACTCGCCATGACGGATTTCCTCTTCCCCGACAAGTGGACGGACGTCCGGGCCAGCCTCGAGCGTTTCCTCGCCCAACCCGCCCCCGCCTACGCCGAGGAAGCCCGCTTCCTCCGGTCGCTGCTGGCGGCGACGCGCGAGGGAGGCCTCATCTTCGCCGGCAGGATCGGCGCCGACGGACGCGCGATGCCCCGCGAGCGCGTGCCCGGCGCCGTGCTGCTTGGACTCGACAGCTCCGGGCAACCCGCCGCGCTCCTCGAGGCGGATGCCGAGGGCAATCTCCGGCGGCTCAGGGACGCCCTGCCCTTCTCGCCCCTCCTCCGCCTCGCCTCGCCCCCCCGGGATTCCGCCCAACGCGCCGGCCAGCCGCCCGCCGCGCTCTCGGCGCCAAAAGGCGGATGGGACGCCCTCCTGAAGGGACAGGACCTCTGAACCATGGGCGCCCACGACCGCCATCGCATTCGCCACAAGGGCGTCGAGACCGACCCCCTCAGCCGGTCCGACATCCTCGCGCAGCTGCGCGAGGGACGCCTCTCCCTCGCCCACGCGATCGAGGTGCGGGGAAAGTGGATGACCCTTCGCCAGCACCTCGCGGAGACCGCCGCACCGTCCGAGGGCGAGGTCCCGGCCCACGGCAAGGGTTCGCGCGGCCGCACCCCGCCGCCCCCGCCCGGAGGCGGCGACCATCCCCCGCCCCCGCCGGGCTCGGCTCCTGGCGCGCCGCCCCTGGACTCCGTCATCCGATCCGGCTATGTCTGGTGCGGACTCACCTTCGGCCTGCCTTTCCTCATCGTCTTCCTCCCCTGGCTCTTCCGCAGCCAGCTCGGGCTGGGTGGACCTGCCGGCAGCCTCGCCCTGCTCGCGGGCGCCCTCGGGAGCGTCGCCTACGCGCACGCGCGGGCGAGACGGGCGGCCGCGGAGATCCAATCGGAGGGTCTCGACGATGTCGCGGCGTCCGTCCGCAACCTCGCCGCGGGCCTGGGGGTCGCGTCAGGCGTGCTCTGGACCCTGGCGGCCCTCCTCTGAGAGGGGTGGTTTGACATCCGGGGCGCCTCGGCAACCTTGGCCACCATGCGAGCTTGGCGCCCCAGCCTAGCCACCTTGATCGCCGCCTCGGCCCAGGCCCTGACGGTCACTGGCTACACCGCCGCCAATAACGACCGGTTCGGATCGGGATTCCCCACGGCGCCGATCGACAACGCCTCGGCCAGCTTCGTCGGGAAGGATCACGATTGGTCAGGCGTGGGCTGGGCGGCGACCGATGGCACCAAGGGCTTCGGCCTGCTGAGCCCCCGCCACTACCTCGTCGCCCGCCACTACGGGGGCTCCGCCAACCTTTCCTTCGCCGACGGCGCCGGGGCGGTGGCCACGGCGGCGCAGGCCTCCGTGGCCAACACCGACACCGGCCTGCTCTTCAGCGGGCAGACCGTGCGCGACCTTTCCGTCGGTCGCCTCACCCAGCCCCTGGCCGTCAGCTGGGCCATCCCGCGGGCCGCGGTGCTCGACCTCAACGCCACCTCGACGTCCAACTCCCTCTCGGCCTACGCGGGACTGCAGGTCTTCCTCTACGGACGCGGGAGCGGCGGCGCGGGCAGCCCGCGCCTCGCCTCGGGCTCCATCCTTGCGGCGCAGAGCGACGCCAACGGGCAATACCTTCTCACAAACCACTCCGCGGCCGCCTTCCAATCGGGAGACTCGGGCAGCCCGGCCTTCCATGGCTGGACCAACCCGAACGGCGACAAGGAACTCGCCCTCCTCGGCAACAACGCCGCCGTCGACACGACCAACGGCTACAACATCCTCAACCTCGCCGGCATCCCGACCGTGATGGCCGCGCTCAACACGGTCATGAACGCGGACGGCTTCGCCCTGCGCGTCGCCGGCAACTCCGCCCGTACCTGGGTCGGCTCAAGCAGCGCCGAGATCACCAATCGCGGTGCGTGGGGGCTTTCGGCGCCGAGCCAGGCCCCCACCGACGCCTATGTCCTCTTCGACGCCGCCACCGCCGGCAACGGGCGCGCCGTGACGGTCGGCTCAGCGGCCAACCTGAGGGGGCTTTACTTCAAGTCGACGGCCGCGGCGGGCGACGCCTTTGCCTTCTCCGGAGCCGGCGTTCTCACGCTGGGCCGCGGCGGGCTGGTCAACTACGACGACGCCCGCCAGTCGTTCGCCGGCAACCTCCTGCTGGGCGACAGCCAATACTGGGACGCCGGGCCCGGGGGCTTCGCCGCCGCCGCCATCAACACCAACGGCAAGGTGCTCGAGCTCGGCGGGGTCGGACGCAGCCTGCTCCAAGGTGTGATCAGCGGCGCCGGCAGGCTCGGCGTCAGCGGCGGCCGGGTCGACCTCCTCGCCGCCAACACCCACGGCGGGGGCACCTTCCTGCACGCGGGCGAGATTCGCGTGGGAGACAACGCCGCGGCCGGAACCGGCACGCTCACCCTGTCCGGGGGCAAGCTCGCGGCCTCCTCGGGCACCGCCCGGACCTTGGCCAACGCCGTGATTCTCAACGGCAATGCCGTCGCGCTCGGCGACACGACCGACACCGGCACGCTCACCCTCTCCGGATCGGTCGGGCTCGGCGGGGCCGTCCGGACCCTCGTCATCGGCTCCCAGGTCGCCTTGTCCGGGGCGCTTTCCAACGGCGGGCTGCGCAAGGAGGGGCATGGGCTCCTGCGACTCACCGGCTCGGGCACGCTCGCCAGCGGACTCACCCTCGCCGCCGGCACGACCGAGATCGACGGCAACTTCGGCGCCTCCGCCGCGACCCTCCTGGCCGGCGCCACCCTGGGCGGCCACGGCAGGACCGGCGCCCTCGCCGGGGCGGGCACCGTCGCACCCGGCAACAGCCCGGGCATCCTGACCGCCACCTCGGTCGATCCCTCGGGCGGCATGGATTACGCCTTCGAGTTCACGCAACCCGGCGATCCCGACTGGGCGCTCGCCTCCGCCAGCGGCAACGACGTGCTCCGCCTCACCGCCGCGACGCCATTCCTAGCCGACCTCGGCGCCGCGAACACGGTGTCCATCTACCTCAACCTGACCTCGCTCAGCCTGGGGCAATCCTTCCGAGGGGGATTCTTCACCGACGCCGACCTCGACTTCCTGCCGCGCATCGCGTCCGCAAGCTACCTCTTCCACGTGGCCGACGCCGGGGGCGCCCTCGCCCACAACGGCGTGGCGTACCGCCCCTACTCAGGCCCGCTCAGCTTCGAGGTCGGGACCGACCAGGTCGGCGCCGCCTTCGCGGGGGGAACGGAATCGGGATTCGTCCTCCAGTTCACGGCCGTCCCCGAGCCCTCGACCTACGGCCTCGGGCTAGGCGGCCTTGCGCTGCTTTTGGCTGTCGCGCGACGCCGCCTGCGACCTTGACTCGGGCCGCGGCGTCCGCCACCTTGGCCCCTCCCGAACGGTAGCGTAGCTCAGTTGGTTAGAGCGAGGGACTCATAAGCCCTAGGTCGGCGGTTCGATCCCGCCCGCTACCACCACGGGAAACGTCAGGAGGCGAGCAGCTCGCCGACGGGAATGTCGCGCCCGTCCTTCCAGAGCGCCTCGAGTCGGAAGGCCGTGCGGACCTCGGGACGGAACAGGTGGAAGAGCATGTCGAAGGCGTCGACGACCACCCAGCCGCTCTCGCGCTGGGCCTCGATGCCGCGGGCGCGCGACCCGGCGGCGACCAGGGCGCGGTCGAGCTCGATGCGGAGCGCGCGCAGGTGGGGCTCGGACGTGCCGGTGGCGAGGATGTAGTAGTCGGCGACGGACGACAGGGCTCCCAGCTGGAGCACGCGGATATCCGTCGCCTTCTTCTCATCCAGCGCGCGCACCGCGGCGATCAGGGCGGGCGGGAAGTCGCGGACGGGCGCCTGGGCGGCCGACGCAGGCTTGGCCGCCGGCGCGGGCCTGCGGCGGATAGGCTTCGCCGCGGGCTTGGGCGAGGACGCTCGCTTCGCCCCTGCGACCTTTGGCTTGGCGGTCCTCGCCTTGGCGGGCGCGGCCTTGGCGGCCTTGCGCGAGGGCTTGGCGGAACGGGTCGGTTTCCTGGGCTTCTTGGACGCGGGCATGTCAGTCTCGGTAAAGGGAACGCGCTTGGATGGCCGCGGCGACCGCCGGGAGCAAGGCTTTACCCACCTCGCGACCCGAGGCGAGCGCCCGCCTGATCTCGGTGGAGCTGACCCGCACCTCCGGCGCGCGAAGCCGCTCAACCCGGGCCAGGTCGCCAAGGGAGGGGTCGACGCGCCCGGGCTGGCCGTCCCTGGCCAGCACGGCGAAACGCACCAGCCGGCAAAGCTCGGCCGCCTCGCGCCATAGGTGAAGCCGGGAAAGCTGGTCGGCGCCGAGGATCCAGTAAAGCTCGGCGCCGGGATGCTCGGCGGCGAGCTCGCGGGCGGTGTCGACCGAGTAGCTGACGCCGCCCCGGCGCATCTCGCGGTCGTCGACCTCCGCCCAGGGCCGCCCCTCGAAGGCAAGCCGAAGGAGGGCCAGCCGATCGGCCGCCGGGGCGCGCGGTCCCGCCTCGCGCAGGGGCGCCTGGGCCGCGGGCACCACCTTCACCCGGCCGAGCGAAAGCTGGGTCACGGCGGTGTCGGCGGCGGCAAGGTGGCCGGCGTGCGGAGGGTCGAAGGACCCGCCGAGGATCCCGATGCGCCGGAGGGCGCTCACATCAGCTCGGAGGCCAGCTCGGAAAGCTGGGACCTCACGCCGTGCAGGAGGCGCACATGGGCCGTGATGGCGTGGCCCTTCATGCGCTCGTGGGTGTGAATCAGGCCGTTGGACTTGCCGTCGAGATAGGGCGTGTCCACCTGGTCGAGGTCGCCGATGAGCACGAGCTTCGAGCCCTCGCCGATGCGGGTGATGACGGTCTTGGCCTCGTGGGGCGTCATGTTCTGCGCCTCATCCATGATCATGTAGGCGTGGCCGATGGACCTGCCGCGGATGTACGTCATGGCCTCGATCTCAATCAGGCCGCTGTCGAGCAGCCACTGGTAGGGCCGGCGAGGCTGGCCGGCGGCCTGCGCCTGCGCCTGCGAACCGAAGATGGGGGGCGCCGCCTTTCGGGCGAGCGCCTGCTTTCGCTTGGCCTTGCTGTCGCTCGCGACGACCGCCGGCGTGGGCTGGGACGACGGGGGCGCGCCCGCGCGGGAGAAGAGCACCTCGAGGTTGTCGAAGTAGGGCTGGATGTAGGGCGAGAGCTTCTCCTCCTTGGTGCCGGGAAGGGCGCCGAGGTCCTTGCCGATCTGGACAACCGGCCGGGAGACATAGAGCTTCTTGTAGGGCGAGTGCTCGCTGAGCACCTGGGAGAGGGCCGCGGCGATGGAGAGGAAGGTCTTCCCGGTGCCGGCCCGGCCGAAGCAGGTGACCAGCCGGATGTCGGGGTTGAGCAGGGCGTCGAGCAGGATCCATTGCTCGTAGTTCTTGGGAATGACGCGCGTGCCCCGGGGCATCTGCAGCCCCTTCCGGGCGCCGGGAACGTCGGAAAGGAACTCCCGGTAGAGCGGGAGGGCGACAAGCGCGCCGTCGCCCACGTGGCGCGCCGGCTCCGTCCAGCTATCCGAGACAACCATCACATACTCGTTGAGCAGGGCGCCGACCTCGGCGGGCGCGGCGGTGCGCCCCAGCTCGCGGAACTCGCGCATCGCCTCGGCGCCGAGGGTCACGGAGCGGTACTCGCCGTGGTCGCTGAGCTCAACCCGGTCGTTGCGGTAATCCTGGACCTCGAGGCCGAGCGCCTTGGCCTTGAGGGCCATGGAGGCGTCCTTCGTCACGAGGATCACGGGGCCGTCGGTGGTGTCGCGCAGATAGAGGGCCGAGGCAATGATGCGGTGGTCCGGGGCGTCGACCGACATGAACACGGCGCGCAGACGGTCGGCCCGGGCGCCGGCGAAATGCTCCCGCACGAGCGACTCGTTGACCACGACGCGGAGCTCGCCGCCCCCGGGCAGCGGGGCGACCAGCGCGCGGGGCGAGGCCGCGTCGCCCTCCGCCGCCTCGCGGAGCGAGCGCGTGTCGAAAAGCTCCCGGATGGACCGGTTGATGCGGCGGGCGCTCGCGCCGACCTGTCCCTGCTGCACCTTGAGCCGGTCGAGCTCGGACAGCACCTCGACGGGCAGGGCGACCGTGTGCTCGTCGAACTTCCGGTAGGACTCCGGGTCGTGGATCAGGACGTTCGTGTCGAGGACGTAGGTCTTTTTCACGCGGGGGCATCCTCGCCCGGCGCGGCGCCGAGGGCAAGCCCGTTAGCGGGGCCCGGGCGGCGGGTCCCCGAGCGTCCGGAGGTAATCCCAGCTGTAGATGCCGGTGCTGTGCCCATCGCTGAACAACAGCGTCACGGCGTAGTTGCCGACCCGGTGGAAGCCCGTCAGCCGCACCCCAGGGAACTCCCGGGGCCCGTCGCCCCCGTGCAGATGCCCGAGGATGTCCCGCTCCCCCAGGTTCTCGGCGCTGGGCGAGCGCTCGCGGAGAAACTCGCCGGCAAGGAAGTCCTCCCGCCCGTCCGGCCAGCGCAGGGCGAGGAAGTCACCGAC
>Ga0315903_10001794_pt1 | contig 32527 bp, 44 predicted proteins | sample LakEriMetagenome_7_FD_203524 | JGI IMG/M metagenome (GOLD analysis project Ga0315903, IMG submission 203524) | Freshwater fungal communities from buoy surface, Lake Erie, Ohio, United States - Buoy 2 MA119 | ecosystem: Environmental > Aquatic > Freshwater > Lake | place: USA: Lake Erie, Ohio...
GATAGTTCGTCCCTTGTCGTTGCTCTTGAGAATTGGTCGCAATAAGGTTGCCCATGGGCCTTGGGCGCCGCCCCAGGGGAAGGTCGTCCGCCCTGCGCCTGCGCAGCCGCAACCACGCAACCGCCGGTTGCGGCATCATGAGGGCGATGGCTGTTCTCAACTCCCGCCAGGGCGCTGCCCTGATCGAGGCGACGACGGGCCGGCAGTGCAGCCGGCAGAATCTGGAGAAGCTGTGCCACCGGGGCCGGCTGGCCCAATCGGTGGTGTCAGCCAGCCCGCTGCGGCTCGACGGCGAGCTGCTGGTGGCCGAGTACCTGGCGAACGTCGACCCCATGCAGGTGGGGGCGGTGAACCACGGGCCGGCGAAGGCCAGGGGCGGCCCGGTGACGCCCCGCCCGCGGCCTGCCCCAGTGGCAGCACCAGCACCGGCGGCGGTGGCCACGCGCCTGGTGGGCGATGGCGACGGCGAGCTGCCGGATTACAACGTCAGCCGGGCCCGCACCGAATACGAAAAGGCCAACCTGCTGGAGCTCGACCGCAAGACAAAGGAGGGCCTGCTGCTGCCGCGCGAGCAGGTGGAGCGGGTCTGGGCGAACGCGATCACGATCGCCCGCACCAAGCTGTTGGGCGTGCCCACGCGGGTGCGGCAGCGGGTGCCCCACCTGACGCTGGAGGAAGTGGCGACGATGGAGGAACTGATCCGCGAGGCCCTCGAAGAACTGGCAGGCGGGGGCAGCGATGGCGACTGATGGCGAGCTGAGGGCCGCGGCCCTGGCGTTCTGGCGGCCACCGCCAAAGCTGAGCCTGAGCCAGTGGGCCGATCAGCACGCCTACCTGTCAGCGGAGAGCGCGGCCGAGGCGGGGAAGTGGCGGACCCTGCCGTATCAGCGGGGGATCATGGACGCCTTCACGGATCCCACGATCGACACGGTGGTGTGGATGAAGTCCGCCCGGGTGGGCGCGACGAAGATCTTCAACCACCTGATCGGGTATCACATCCATCAGGACCCCTGCCCGATCATGGTCTGCCAGCCGACGGTGGAGGACGCCGAGGGCTACAGCAAAGACGAGATCGCCCCGATGATCCGCGACACGCCGGCGCTGCGGCCCCTGGTGAGCGACCCGAAGGCCAAGGATGGATCGAACACGATCCTGGCCAAGACCTACCCCGGCGGCACCCTGGGCATGGTGGGGGCCAACAGCGCCCGGGGCTTCCGCCGCGTCAGCCGGCGGGTGGTGCTGTTCGACGAGGTGGACGGCTACCCCGCCAGCACTCCCGAGGGCGATCAGATCAAGCTGGGCATCAAGCGGTCGGAGTATTACTGGAACCGAAAGATCGGGATCGCCAGCACCCCGACCACGAAAGGGTTCAGCCGGATTGAACGATGGTTCGAGCGCACGGACCAGCGCCGCTATTTCGTGCCCTGCCCCGAGTGCGGGACCCATCAGGTGCTGCGCTGGGGCCAGATGAAATGGGAGCCCGACCGGCCGGAGACGGCGGCCTATGAGTGCGAGAACTGCGCGGCCCTGATCCCCCACAGCCGTAAGCGGTGGATGGTGGAGCGCGGCGAGTGGAGGGCCACAGCCCAGGCCGATGCCCCGGGCATGGTGGGCTTCCACCTGTGGGCGGCCTACTCATTCAGCCCGAACGCCACGTGGGAGCAGCTGGTCCGCGAGTTCCTCGAGGTGAAAGGCGATCGCGATCAGCTGCGCACGTTCGTGAACACGGCCTTGGGCGAGACGTTCGAGGACCTCGACGCCAGCAGCCAGACGCCTGAGGCCCTGGCCGCCCGGCGGGAGGACTACGAACCGGGGGCCTGCCCCGAGGGCGTGCTGCTGCTGACGTGTGGCGTCGACGTGCAGGGGGGCGGCGGGTCGCTGGGCGAGCGGCTGGCGGTGAGCGTGTGGGGCTGGGGCCGCGGCGAGGAATCCTGGCTGGTGTGGCATCAGGAGATCCACGGCGACCCGACCCGACCGGAGGTGTGGGCGCAGCTCGACAGCGTGCTCGAGGCCAGCTGGCAGCGGGCCGATGGCGTGGAGCTCAAGATCACCCAGACCGCCGTCGACTCTGGCGGCCACGCGACCGCTGAGGTGTACGCCTACGCCCGCGAGCGGCGGGCCCAGGGCGTGGTGGCGATCAAGGGCAGCAGCGTGCGGGGGGCGGTGCCGGTGGGCAAGGGCAAGCCGGTGGACGTGAACGCCCGGGGGAAGGTGCAGAAGCGGGGCGTCACCCTCTACATGGTCGGCACCGACACGATCAAAACGACCCTGATGGCGCGGCTACGCCACAACGCGCCGGGGCCGGGGTTTCTCCACTTCGGCCTGGCGGCAGACGATGACTTCTTCCGCCAGCTGACTGCGGAGCGGGTGCAGGTGCGCAGCCTGCGGGGGTTCCCGGTGCGGCAGTGGGTGAAGAAACCGGGCGATCGAAATGAGGCCCTCGACACCCTGGTGTATTCCTACGCCGCCCTGCAGCTGGTGGCGCGCCGCTACAACCGACAGCGGTTCTGGGAGCAGCTCGAGGCCCAGCTGCTGGGGCGGCAGCAGGGGCCAGCACCGTCAGCGGCCGAACCGGAGCGACCCAGGCGCAGGCCGCGGCCTGCTGGCCCGTCGTTTGTGAACGGCTGGTAAGCCTCCGTAGACTGAGACAACGGCGGATTAGGGGAGGCGATGGGGCTGCCTAGCAGGATTAGGGCAGGCGATACTGTGCGATTCACGATCCCGGCAGGCGTCGACGACCTGGGCGCGGCGATCGAATCCTCGACCTGGGCGGCGGTGGCCTTCTTCCGCTTCAACAAAGCGGCCGAGGGCGTGACCGTGAACGGCACGGCCCAGGACGGCGGGGGCTGGCTGTTCGAGATCAGCGCCACCACCAGCGCCACCATGGACGCCGGGGAATGGTTCGGCCAGGTGCGCGCCACCCTGGGCGCTGCAGCGGCGACGCTGGCCGCCCAGCGGGTGGAGGTGCTGCCGAGCCTCAGCTACACCGGCACGCCGGCCGCCTTCGACGGGCGCTCTGCTGCAGCGGTGGAGCTGGCCGAGGTGCAGACCGCCATCCGCGCGCTGGTCAGCAGGGGGGCCCAGGCCTACACGATCGGCAGCCGCAGCTATACGGCCCTCGACCTAGGTCGGCTGACGGCAAGGGAGAGCCAGTTGAAGGCGATCGTCGCCAGGGAGAAGGCGGCCGAGCGTGTGGCCGCCGGCCTGGGTGACAGCCGTGATCTGTTCGTGAGGTTCTGACGATGGCCAGCAGGAAGAAGGCCCAGGGCCAACCCGTCGAGGGCGTGCCGACCACGCGCCGGCCGCGGCGCGGGAGCCGGCTTTACGCCGGAGCGAAGGTGACGCGCCTCGAGGCCGACTGGGTGACGAGCTCCACCAGCGCGGACGCCGAGATCAGCAGCAGCCTGGTCCGGCTGCGCGACCGGGCCCGCCAGCTGGTGCGGGATAACGACTACGCCCGCGCGGCCCTGCGGGCGATCGTGTCGAACGTGGTCGGGACCGGCATCAAGCTGCAGGCTCAGGTGCCGATGCAGCGCGGGAAGGGCCGGCTGGATCAGGCGACGAACGACCGCATCGAAGCGGCCTGGGCCCGCTGGGGCCGGGCGACCACATGCCACGTGGCCGGGCAGCTGGCCTGGCAAGACGTCGAGCGGCTGGTGATGCGCTCCACCGCCGAAGCCGGCGAGGTGTTCGTGCGGCTGGTGCCCCAGGCGTTCGGCGGTGGGCAGACGGCCCTGGGCCTGGAGATCATCGAGGCCGACCTGCTCGATGAGAAGGTCGACGGCAGCGGGGCGGGAGTTCCTGGCCAGCTGCCCGGGGGCGAGTGGCGGCTGGGCGTCCACGTCAACGACTGGGGCCGGCCGATCGAATACGCCTTCCTGACGAGTCACCCCGGCGACAGCCAGGGGCGATCGGTTGCCGCGCGGCGCGTGCTGGTGCCGGCCGAGCAGGTGCTCCACATCAAGCTGACCGACAGGCCCGGGCAGACCCGGGGCGTGACGTGGTTCGCCTCAGCGATCAGGCAGCTCCACCAGCTGGCGGGCTTCATCGAGGCCGAGGTGGTGCGGGCCCGCGCCAACAGCAGCCTTATGGGTTTCGTGCTGACGGATGGCGACGCTGCAGGCGAGGCCCTGGGCGAGGAAGTCGAGGGCGAATACGTGACCCAGTTCGAGCCGGGCGTATGGAAAACGCTGTTCCCTGGCCAGCGGGTGGAGGTGCCACAGCTCGACGCACCGGACGGCCAGCTGGAGCCGTTCGGCCGGTTCATGCTGCGCAGCATGGCTGCGGGTGTGGGCGTCAGCTATGAGGCCATCAGTTCCGATTTCAGCCAGACGAACTACAGCAGCAGCCGCCTGAGCCTGCTGGCTGAGCGCGAGCAGTGGCGGGCCCTCCAGAAGCAGCTGATCCGCGACCTCCACCGGCCGGTGTTCGCCGCCTGGCTACGGGCCGCGGTGCAGGCCGGCGAGCTCAGCCTGCCCGGTTACGACGTGGCGCCGGAGCGATTCGAGGACGCCATGCGATGGGTGCCCCGCGGGTGGGAATGGGTTGATCCAGAGAAGGAAGGCGCGGCCTACCGCGACGCGGTGCGGAATGGCTTCATCACCCGAGCCGAGGTGGTGATGAGCCGCGGCGGCGATTGGAACGACACGATCGAGACGCTGGCCAATGAGAAGGCCGAGCTGGATGAACTGGGCCTGGTGCTCGACACTGACCCCGCCCACGATGCGGGAGCACCCGGCAGCGCCCCGCCTGCTGCGCCCGATCCCTCTACGCCTGCGGAGCCTGACAACGCCGGTAGCATGGGCGCAGATCCCGCCACAGGTTGATGGATTCGCGCGACTTCACCGGGCAGCAGCTACACCGCTTCACGGCGGTGGATGCTCGCGCGCTGGGTGAAGATCGTTCGCTTGAGTTTCCGTTCAGCTCCGAGCTGCCCGTCGAGCGGTGGTTCGGTTCGGAAGTGCTCAGCCATCAGCCTGATGCTGTGAACCTGGCCCGCCTCAACGACGGCGCCCCGGTTCTGTGGAACCACGATCCCGGCGCCGTTATCGGTGTCGTGGAGCGTGCCTGGCTCGACGGTGAGAAGGCCCGCGGCTATGCCCGGGTTCGGTTTAGCCGCAACGACCTGGCGCAGCAGATCGTGTCGGACATCGCCGACGGGATCCTGCGCAACGTCAGCGTGGGCTACACCATCGCCGACGCAAAGCCAGGCGCAGACGGCCAGGTGATCGCCACGCAATGGGAACCGATGGAGGTGAGCATCGTCTCGATTCCAGCGGACCCGAGCGTGGGCATCGGGCGCAGCATGGCGCCCACCCCGGCTACGGCCACCCCCACCCCCACCCCTTCCCCCATTCCGATGGAAGACAACACCCCCAACCTCGAGGAGGTGCGGGCCCTGGCCGCGGCCGAGGAGCGCACCCGAGTGGCGACCATCCACAACCTGACCCGCGAGCATGGCGTCGAGCCGCTGGCGCAGGATCTGATCGAGCGCGGCACCAGCGTGAGCGATGCTCAGGCGCTGGTGCTGGGCGAGCTGGCGAAGCGTGCCAAGCAGCCTGCTACGGCCAAAGCCCCTGCGACTGCGCAGGCACAGCCGATCGCTTCGGGCCCCGTCGACCTGGGCCTCTCCGATAAGCAGGTGCGCGAGTTCTCGTTCATCCGCGCGATCCGCGCCCAGGCCTTCCCCAACGACCGCAAGGCATGGGAGGACGCCAGCTTCGAGCGCGAGGTGAGCGAGGCCCTGCAGGCCAAGACCGGCCGCAGCGCCCAGGGCTATCTGGTCCCCGATCAGGTGCTCCAGCGTGACCTGACCATTGGCACCGCTTCGGCTGCTGGTGATCTGGTGGCGACCGACTTCCGCGCCGGTTCGTTCATCGAGCTGCTGCGCAACCGGATGGCCCTGGATTCCCTGGGCGTGACGATGCTCACCGGGCTGACTGGCCCCGTGGCGATCCCCCGCCAGACCGGGGCCGCGACCGCCTACTGGGTGGCGGAAAAGGGCACCCTCACCGAGAGCAACCCCACGGTTGATCAGGTGAACATGACGGCCAAGACCCTGGGCGCTTACACCGAGTTCAGCCGCCGTCTGCTGCTCCAGAGCTCCCTTGACGTGGAGCAGATGGTCCGCGCCGAGCTGGCGACCGTGATCGCGCTGGAGATTGACCGTGCCGCCCTCTATGGCCTGGGCACCACCAACCAGCCCCAGGGCCTGAAGAACGTCACCGGGATCAACACCGAGGATTTCGGCGCCGCGGCCCCCACCTACGGGGAAGTCGTATCGATGGAGACGAAGATCAACGCCGACAACGCCGACATCGGCAGCATGGCCTACCTCACCAACTCGACCACCTTCGGCGGCTTCAAGACCACCGAGAAGGCGAGCGGTACGGCTCAGTTCCTGCTGGAGCCCGGCGGCACCGTCAACGGCTACCCCGCCCGCCGCTCGAATCAGGTTGCCTCTGGCGACGTGTTCTTCGGCGTGTGGAACCAGCTGATCATCGGGATGTGGAGTGGCGTTGATCTTCAGGTCAATCCTTACGCCCTCGACACGTCCGGCGGCATCCGCGTCACGGCCTTCCAGGACCTCGACATCGCCGTGCGTCACCCCGAGGCGTTCTGCCGCGGCAACAACACCCTGTGATGTGAGCTGATCTGATGCTGCTCGAGATTCTCCGCGACACGTCGATTCAGGGCCGCCCCGTGAAAGCTGGGGAGGTACTGGAGGTGGCCGAGCGGGACGCGCGTTTTCTGATTGCGATCAGGAAGGCGCGGCCGGCCCAGGAGCCGCCCATGGCCGTGGAGATCCTCGAGCAGCCAGCCAGCCCTGGGCCGAAGGCGGCCCGCACCCGCAAACCCCGCACCACCTGAGGCCATGGCCATTCATCCCGCCACGCTGGAGAAACTCCAGCACTTCGCCCTCTGCGCCGCCACCATCACGGCGATCGGCGATCAGACCGGCGTCGACATCTCCGACTACGAGGGCGACATTCAGCTGATCCTGAACGCGACGGCGGCCGGCAGCGGCGCGACGTTCGATTGCCGGATCGAGCACAGCGACACCCTCGGCGGCACCTACGCGGCCGTCACCGGCGGCGGCTTCACCCAGGTCGGGAACGCTGCAGCCAAGGAGGTGATCACCCTCAACGCTGACGCGCTGAAGGCGTTCGTGCGGTTCAGCGTCACCAGTGACGCCGGCACCGGCTCGAGCTCCATGATCGTGAACGGCATCGGCCTGAAGAAATACGGCTGATGTTCACCGAGGATCCCGATCTGTTCCTCGCCGATTTCGGCGTCAGCGTCACAGCTGGCGCCGTTTCTGGCGTGGGGATCCTCGACATGCCGGGCGAGGTGATCATGGACAACATGGTGATTTCGACGGACTACACCCTGCGGGTGCTGGCTTCGGAGTTTGGCGGCCTGGGCTACGGCTCGAGCATCACCGTGGGCGGTGTGGCCTACACCGTGCGGGAAAGCCGGCTACTTGATGACGGAGTGTTTCTGGCCCTGAGCCTGCAAAAAACATAGGAGGATCACATCATGGCGACACTGGTCCCCGCGATCCGGGTCAATAAGCCAAACACCCCAGACGAACTTGACGACCTCTACTTCCCCGCGCCTGTGGTGCCGGGGCTGGAGATCCCCGCCCACGACTATCTGAGCTGCAGCTACACCGGCAGCAACCTGACGGGCGTGGTCTACAAGAGCGGCGGCGCCAGCGGCACGGTGGTGGCTACTTTGACGCTGGCGTACGACGGCAGCAACAACCTCGCATCCGTCACCAAGAGCTGAGCCATGGGCTGGAAATTCAACCCATTCACGGGCACGCTGGACGAGGCGGGCGGCGGCGGCAGCGGTACCCCCAGCGGCTCTGACACTCAGGTGCAGTTCAACGACGCCGGCGCCTTCGGCGGTGACGCCGACTTCACATACAACAAAACCACCAACGCCCTGAGCCTCGGTGGTGATCTGACGCTCAGCGACGGCGGCTCGTTCACCACCACGCTCCAGACCATCACCCCCACCGCCAACCGCACGGTGTCGTTCCCGGACGCCACGGGCACGCTGGCACTGGTCGGCGGCTCCAGCACCCAGGTGCTGTACAACAACGGCGGCGCCCTCGCTGGCATCAGCACCCTCACTTTCGACGGCACAAACGTCACCCTGGCGGGCCGCCTGATCAATAGCTACACCAGCCTCGCCAGCTCCCCCGCCAAGGTCTTTACCGGCACGTGGTTCACCGGCGGCACCGCCACCACGACGAAGCCCCACTTCCTGATCGAGCCGGCTGGCACCACCTCCACCGCCTGGAGCACCAGCGGCACGGGGCTTGGCGTCAACGCGGCCAGTGGCTTTGCGGGCCGGCTGCTGGATCTGCAGCTCAATGGCGTCACCCGCTGGGCCCTCAATGCCACGGGCGTGGTGATGGCAACCCAGCCCACGCCGGCTGCCGTCAACACCACGGCCACCCTGACGATCGCCAACATCCTCACCGGCATCATCACCACCACCACAGCTGCTGCCGTGGACATGACCCTGCCCACCGGCACCCTCATGGACGGCGGCTTCACAGCGCCTTTCACCGACATGGGCGTGCTCTGGAGCGTCATCAACACCGGCTCCAATGCCGCCACGCTGCTGGCCGGCGCCAGCCACACCATCGTCGGCGCTGCTGCGGTAGCCGCCGGAACGTCGGGCCGCTTCATCTCCAGGCGAACCGGCGCCACCACCTGGGTCACCTACCGAGCATCCTGACCATGACCATCACCATCACCCTCCCCTCCACCCGCGCCACGGACGGCCTGATCGAGGCCGCCAACCGCAACGGCACCACGCCCGAAGCCCTCGCGCTGGAGCTGCTGGCGCTCCAAGGCAAAAGCTACGCCGACTTGTACAAGATCGGCGTCATCACCTCTGCCGCCTTCATCGCCCGCTTCACCCCCGTCGAATACGCCGGCATCCTCGCCGCAGCCGAGACCGACGCCACCGTTGGCGGCTTGCTCGCCACCCTCCTCTCCGAGCCTCTGGTGAATTTCGACGACCCCCGCCTCGCCCCCGGCCTGCAGGTGCTGGTGGACGCCGAACTGCTGGCGCCGGAACGCGTTACGGTACTCCTCGCCTACGACCGGCCCGTGGCACAGGAGGCGCCGTGAGTCTGAGGATCGCCAAGCCCACGGGGTCTGCGCTGCGCCTGGCGAAGCCGACTGGGGCCTCGGTGCGTATCACGCCGTCTTGGCAGATGCCCGACGACCCAGACGCTGCGACCTACATCGCTGCCGTCGAAGCAGCAGACGGCCAAGCGCTCGAAACCGCCACCCGCATGGCGATCAATGCCTTCGTCAAGGGGTGTAAGGCGGACGGCACCTGGCCGGCACTGAAAGCCTCGTGCATCCTCGCTGGCGCCAGAACGTTGAGTGGGGCGCTGGTGCCACTGGTGGGGGCGGCTCCGACGAACTTCAACTTTGTGAGTGGCGACTACAACAGGAAGACGGGGCTGGTGGGGGATGGGAGTACGAAGTACCTTAGCAGTAATCGGAGCCACGGATCAGAGCCCCAAAACTCACGGCACCTTGCGTGTTATGTGAGCGAGCTAAACACGAACCAACCCAATCCTGCTTTAATGGGCTCAGCCTATACGGCGACCGGATGGTCTTACCTTATCAGTCGATCAGCCACAGGATCACCAGCAAATAGGTTTGAGTTTGGCCTCGTTCAGGGTACCTACCCAGCTGGGGTGGCCAGATCAACTGGCTTTGTCGGGGCATCACGAAGCAGTGCGTCAGAAATAGCAGGACGGGCTGGTGGCGCGTCGGCGCTCTACACAGCGCCCAGTCAGACCCCCAACGCCGGCAACGTAAGTGTATTTCAGGGCTCTACCTTTGCGCATGATCGGGTAGACGCCCGCCTCGCCTTCTACTCCATCGGCGAGTCGCTCAACCTGACTCTCCTCGACGCCCGCGTCACGGCGCTGGTGGCCGCGTTCGCGGCGGCGATCCCGTGAGGGCGGCCCCGCTGGCTGGCGCCGATAGACTGCCCTCAGCCTGCGCAGACGGATTTCCGCGCCCATGACCGCGATCAAACGCGAGCGCATCCTGGCGGCGGTGGCCTCAGCCCTGGCGACGACGACAGGCGTCAGCGGCCGGGTCTACCGCTCGCGGGTGGAAGCCTTCGCCCGCAATGATGCCCCGGCGATCGTGATCGAGCCCGGCGACGACGTGCCGGCCGAGCCGCCCGTGAGCGGCTGCAGGATCGACTGGCGCCTCGACGTGATGGTGCACGTCCACACCCGCGGCCCGATCCCTGAGCAGCTGGCGGCGCCGATCGTCGCCAGCCTCCACGGCCTGCTGATGGCCGACCGCACCCTGGGTGGCCTGGCGATGGAGACATGGCCGGGGCCGGTTCAGCACCAGCGCGAGCAGGGCGACGCCACCGCCGGCTGGACTTCCTGCCGGTACGTGGTGCGCTACCGGACCACGGTCAACGATCTAACGAGCTGAGGCTATGGCAATCACACGCGGCCGGCTGGCCGAGATTCAGACGATCCCCAGCACGGTGGGATCGCTTTACGCTAATTCAGCCTCGACGATAACCTTCGTAAAAGGCTTGACCCTGTTCAATTCCAACACCACCACCGAGGTGGTGAAGCTCTACCGGGTGCCCGATTCCACCGGCAGCCTGGGAACGGCGGCGGTGACGAACCAGTTCCTCGAGATCAGTCTGGCGGCCCTCGAGACGTTTGTGTTCGAGTTCCCCGGCGATGGCGCCGTTCTAGAGGACACGAACGACAGCATCCAAGGGGTGACCACCACGGCCTCAAAGGTCACGGTCCAGATCCACGGCGTGAAGGACGTTTGAGCCATGCCTGCAGGAGCACGCCGCAGCGCACGCCGAGAGGTGACATACGGAGAGCAGGGGCTGAGACTTCTGCCTCTGACGCGGATCCGTGGCGTGCTGCCCGCCGCCAAGTGGACAACTGGCGTCGGATCTATTACCTACAGCAATTCCGACCGAACCGCGACAGGATCGGGCAACTCCGAGAAAAGCGTTTACACAACAACCGCCAAGAGTTCGGGCAAATGGTACGCGGAGCTTTCCTATTTCACGGGGGCAGCCAACCGCGAGGACGATGAATTCTTCGGCGTGATCGCCAATACTGGATTCTATCCAGGGCAGTCTGGCAGCAGCGGATTCGGAACAGCCGACACTCGCGGCATGGTGAACAACGCAGGCGGCAGCACGTCGGGGACGCTGCCCAGCTGGAGCAGTGGAACGAACGTTTACATGGTTGCCGTTGACTTCGACAACAAAAAGGCATGGCTTGGCCTGAACGGATCATGGACAACCAGCTCGGATCCTGCCGCCGGCACCGGGGCGAACGTATCGGCATGGACTGGCACCCCGTCATTCAGGGTTGCGACCCGCGTGTTCTACAACTCCGACGCGGTGACGATCGTTGAAAGCCAGGCCTATCGGCCGTCTGGCTTCGAGCCGTGGGACAGCTGAGCCCCGCTGGGCGGCCTCGCTACGATGGGGCCATCCTCTGCGCCTGCGCAGCGTGAGCAAGACACCACCCCCGATCCCGCCGCGGCCCCGTGAGGGCGGGTCCTACGTGCTCGACGCGAAGGCCGGGCGGTGGGAGAAGCAACCCGCCGCAGACGAACCCACTCCCGCCCCTCTGACCGAGGCCCAGGACAATGCCGCTGACGTATAACCGCCTGATCCTGGCGAAGGCTGAGAGCTCCTACGGGTCGGTGCCGAGCCCGGCGCCGGCCGGGACGGACGCCATCCGGGTGATGAACGATCTCAAGCTCTCGCCGCTCCAGATGGAGCTGGCAGAGCGCGACATCCTGGGCCCCTACGTGGGCAGCCGGCCGCGGTACGTAACCCAGAAGCTGGCCCAGATCGAGTTCAGCTTCGAGCTGGTGGGCAGCGGCACCGCTGGCACCGCGCCAAAGTGCGGCCTGTTCTTCAGGGCGGCGGGCTATGGCGAGACGATCGTGGCCAGCACCAGCGTGACCTATGCGCCGATCGGGGCCTCCTACGAAAGCCTTTCCATCGACGTGCGCCACGGCGGCAAGAAACACGTTCTTTCCGGCGTGCGCGGCGAGCTGAGTTTCGAGCTCAAGGTGGGCGCCCTGCCCATGGGCAAGTTCACCGGCCTGGGCTTCTACACCCTGCCCACCGACGCATCAAACCCGTCGCTCACCTACAGCAGCCAGGCCGAGCCCCTGTTCGTGGGCGCCGACAACACCACCCCGGTGGAGGCGTTCAGCTACGGGGTCTGCCTGGAGTCGTTCACGTTCAACAGCGGCCGGTCGCCGAAGTTCCACCAGCGGGCCGGGTGCACCAAGCAGATCAGGATCGACACGGAGCGCAAGCCCGAGGGCGAGATCATGATCGAATCCCCGACCATGGCCCAAAAGGACTTCTTCACCGCCGCGGCCGGCCAGACCCTGGGGAACATCGAATGGACCCATGGCACCACCGCCGGGAACATCGTCTCGTTTGCCGCTCCGACCGTGAGCCTGGGCGATCCTGAGTACGACGACGGCGACGGCGTGGAGCTGCTCAAGCTGCCGTTCCTGCCGATCCCCGACGCGAGCGACGGCTACGACGACCACGAGTTCGTGTTCACCTGATCCCTACGCCTACGCAGCCCGAATGGCCTTCATCCTCGATCAGTCCCCGTCCTACTCCTGGCCCGTCACCGTCAAGGTCCCCCAGGACGGGGGCCGTTTCCGGTCCTACACCTTCGAGGTGGAGTTCGCCCGGGTGAGCCAGGAGCGCCGCGAGCAGCTGGGCCGTCAGCTGCTGGTGCAAAAGGGCCGGATCGAGGCCGGCGACCTCGAGGGCGAGCTGCTCACCCCGCGCCAGATCGCCGCCGAGCTGGTGGTGGGCTGGAGCGGGATCCTCGACAGCGAGGAAAAGGACGCCGCCCCGGTGCCATTCAGCGAGAGCACCCTGGCCCAGCTGCTGAACGTGGGCGACGTGGCCGACGCCATCCTGGCGGCTTGGAACGAGAGCATCCCCGGGGCCAAGGCAAAAAACTGACAGCCGCCGTCGAGCACTGGTTCGGCGGCGGGGGGCAACCAAACCCAGACCTGCTAGAGGATGCCAAGGCCTACAACCTCGAGCTGCCGCCCGAGGCCCTGGCGCCGGTGGACTTCCCCGTGTGGGCTGAGAACTGGCCGGCGGTGGAGCTGTTCCTGCGCTGCTCGACGCAGTGGCGCAGCGGTGAACCCAGCGCCCTGGGGCCGTGCGGGGTCTACGGCCTGGACTATCAGGCAGTGCTGAGTGTCGGTAGCCTGTATCTGCCTGCTGAGTCGAACATGCGCGAGGTGCTCGAGGATCTGCAGGTGATGGAGCGGCGGGCGCTGGAGCTGGCCTACGAACGCGCAGCGCAGGAGCGGAGCCGCTGATGGCAACGACGCTGAGCGCGCTGCTGAACATCAAGGCCAACGTCCAGGGCGAGGGTGCTGTCGGAGCTCTGGGCCGCAGCATCGGCGGGCTGCAGAGCAAGGCCGCCGCGGCGGCCGGCGGGCTCAAGGCGTTGACCGGCGCCGCAGGGATGGGCGGCTTGGCGGGTGCCATGGGCACTCTGACCCCGTTGCTTTCGGCCGCGGGCCTGTCCGCCATGGCGGGATCGGCGATCAATGCAGCCGACAACATGAACGACCTAGCGCAGAAGACTGGAGCCAGTGTTGAGAACCTGAGCAAGTTTCAGCAGGCCGCCAATGCAGGGGGAACCAACATCGACGCGGTGGGTAAAGCCCTGGTGAAACTGAATAGGGGCCTGAGCCAGCTGGCGACCGAGGGCAAAGGTCCAGCAAAAGACGCCCTGCTCGCTTTGGGCATCAGTGCCACAGACGCCCGCGGCAAGATGCTGAGCGCAGATGAGATCATGCTGCGCGTTGCTGACAAGTTCAAGTCCATGCCCGACGGCGCGGCCAAGACCGCTGCGGCGATGAACCTGTTCGGCAAAGCTGGCGCCGACATGATCCCGATGCTGAACGGAGGGCGCGCTGCAATCGAGGGCCTGTCAGCAACGATGACGACGAAGTTCGCCAAGGGGGCGGATGAACTGAACGACAAGATGGCGGCGCTGCAGGCAAAGCTGATGGCCGTCGGCGTCGAGATCGGGACGGCCCTGATGCCATTGCTTAACACCCTTACTGATGCAGTGACGGCGCTGGCTAATGCCTTCGGCGCCCTGCCGGGTCCGCTGCAGTCGCTGATCGGTGGGATCGCGCTGCTGGCGATTGGGTGGGCGGCCCTGGCACCGGCAATCTCGGCCACGATTTCGGTGTTCTCTGCCCTGGGCCTGTCGCTGGGCGGCATCAGCGGCGTGCTGGCGACGATCGCCGGCTGGCTGCCGGTGGTGACCGGCTTCTTCTCCGGACTCGCCACCGTGCTGGCTGGGCTGATCACCTGGCCGGTGGTGCTGGTGGCTGCCCTGGTGGCGGCGGGCGTGGCGATTTTCGTGTTCCGCGATCAGATCGCCGCCTTCTTCAAGGGGGCGGTCGAGATGCTCATGGGCGTGATCGACACGGTTTGGCAGATGGGCGAACCGATCCGCCAGTTCTGGGCCGACCTGTGGGGCAGCCTGATGGATCTGACCGCGCCGTTCTTCGAGTGGATCACCGAGGCGTTCGGCGCGACGTTCGCCAGCCTGATCGAGCTGCTCTATCAGGTGTTCATCAACCCCTACGTGGAGGCATGGAAGGGGCTCCAGCTGGTGGCCGCCAGCCTGCTGACCTGGCTGCAGAACGCCTGGGCATCGTTCGGCAAGTGGATCGGCGGGATCTTCACTGCCATCGGCGACACGTTCCGCAAGTTCGTGGTGGATCCGCTCACCAAGGCCTGGCGATTCATCATCGACACCGGCAAGGCCGCCCTGCGGGGCCTGCTGGGCTTTGCGGTGGACATCGTCAACGGCGTGATCAAGGTGATCAACGGCCTGATCGACGCGCTGAACCGGGTCCGATCCGCCGTGGGGCGCAGCACCCTGAACAAGCTCGGCCTGCTGAGCGTGCCGAAGTTCGCAGAAGGCGGATTCGTGACCGGCCCCACCCTGGCGATGGTGGGAGACAACCCCGGCGGGCGCGAGTACGTGATCCCCGAGGGCAAGGCTGCAGGGTTCGCCGCCAACTACATGGCCGGTGCCCGGGGGGCGGCCGCCATTCCCACCACCAGCGGCGGGGCGTCAACCGCCGGCGGCGCTGCTGGCCCCGTGACCGTGAACCTCAGCACCGGCCCGATCATGCAGACGGCCGACGGCCAGCGCAGCGTGAGCCTCGAGGAGGTGGAGCGGCTGGTGCGCGACGGCGTGAGCCAGACCATCCGCCAGCTGCGCACGCCGGCCGGCCGCTACGCCACGGGGGTGCGCTGACATGGCACGCGGCCAGGCCCAGTACCTGCGAATCTTCGACGGTGGCGCCACCTACCTGCGGGCGCAGAACTTCTGGGTTAATTCCAGCGTCATTCGTGCCGGCAACGTGTGGAGCTGGCTCCCGTTCGACTTCGACGGCTACGTGGAGGGCAGCAGCGGCGACGAGGGCGGGGTGAGCATCACCCTGCCGGCCACGGCCCTGGTGATGGAGGAACTGACCACGGCCCTGCGCGAAGCCCGGCTGGTGGAGGTGTCGACCTATGAGTTCGACGTGCTCGACGATGGCGCCGACGTGGGGCCGGTGGGCGGCGACCTGATCGCCAGTTTCGTGGGCGAGCTGGTGGGCGCCGGCGGTGGTTTCGAGTCCATCACCCTGGAGCTGGGCAGCAGCCTCAGCCCCATCGGCGCCCAAGTGCCGCCACGCACCTTCTCCACGCGCCTGGTGGGCGTGCCCTGCAGGCTATGAGCATCGTTGGCGGCGATCCACTGGAGCTGCTGCTCTACAGCCAGGGGCAGATCAGCACGCCCCTGTCGGCGGGGGCGGCCGAGGGCAGCGACCAGCTGGACACGCAGCAGCGGGCGATTGTGATCGGCGAGCCGGTGCCGATCGTGTTCTGCCGGCGGGTCGGCGACGTGGGAGGCGTGCTGGTGAGCCCGGGGGCCAGCGAGGCCCGATTCACGAACAACGGATTCAACGAGGTAACGGCCTACTACCGGCTGGTGGTGAGCGAGGGCGAGCTCGACGGCGTGCAGGTGCGCGACGTGTTCCAGCGCAGCTGCCGGGTGGGCACCTTCTCCCAGGCGTTCGAGCGGAGGGCCGGCGACTGGGAGCCCGGCAACTTCATCACCGACCTGCCGAGCTTCGATAAGCCAGAGGCCCCCTACTACTGCGGGACTGGCGGCAGCTACGAGAACCTGACGACGTTCAGCTTCCAGATCACCGCCCCTGTCGACGACACCCGCTGGGATCGACAGGTGCACCTGTTCATCCGCGGCGGGATGCACGTGACCCGGCTGCTCGACAGCGTGACCGGCCCCAGTAACAACGTGGCGGACCTGATCCTCTGGCTGCTGCAACGCTCCAGCCGGATCCCCGCGGCCCTGATCGACACAGCCGCCATGGAGGCCGCGGCAGCCTTCAGCGACGCCATGGGGTTCTGGTTCAACGGCGAGGTGAAGGAATCCACCAGTCTGGCCGACTTCATCGCCGGCACTGCTCGCTACTTCCTGCTGGGCCAGTCGAAGCGCAACGGCCGGATCGGCCTGCGGCCCCTGCTGCCGGTCAACGGCAGCGACCTGCTCGACGTCGACCCGATCACCCCGGCGACCCTGTTCGACGAAAGCCGGATCATCCCCGGCTCCTTCGAGATCAGCTACGTACCCCTGGCCGAGCGGCGGCCGTTCTGCGCCCTCATGCTCTGGCGTCAGCAGCCCGATGATGATCTGGGCCTGATCCGTACCACTGAGGTGCGCTACGCCGGCAGCGCGATCGACGGGCCCTACGAGCAGCACGACCTCAGCGTGTTCTGCGCGTCAGAGCTCCATGCCGTCAGGGTTGGGGCCTACACCCTGGCGCGGCGCCGTTACATCACCCACACCATCAGGATTCGCGCCAGGCCCAGCACCACGAATCAGGCCCTGGCGGTGGGCGACGTGGTGCAGGTGCAGCTGGCCCGCACCGCATCATCCGCCGCGGCCGGCGAGCACAACTACCTGTACCAGATCGAGCGGATCAGCAAGGCCCGCAGCGGCGAGCTGGCGTTCGAGCTGGTGCATTTCCCAGTCGACGACACCGGCCGCAGCCTGGTGGCCCTTGACGTGATGGCCGCCACCGCCGGGGGCGTGATTCTTCCCACCGGCAAGGCAGAGGCCGTGACCTGTGACGTGAACGCCGACGACGACGAAACGGTGCCAGACGAGGACAGCCTCGACCCAGTGGACATCGAAACCGACTACGGCCTGGGCAGCCTCGAGGCCGGCGGCGGTGACTTCTCCGGCGGCGACTTCACGGGGGCCGAAGAACCCGGCGGCGGCGGCTGGGGCGGTGGTGGTGGCGGCGGTGGTGGTGGCGCATCCCCGGGGGATGGCACGGCGGAGGGTGAGGACTCCCTCGACAATCAGGTGCCAATCCCTCTCACGACCGTTCCCCAGGTGGGGGTCGGCTCGTATGTGCCGCAGGAGTGGATCGACCGCACGAACGACGAAATCGCCGCGCTACCACCCGGGAGCGAATGGTCGATCAACGCTGGGAACGAAGTCTATCTTCTGCGGCTTGGGTTCACTGGTGCAAACATTGTTATCTCTGGCCTGGCCGACATAACCATCGCGGCTAGCAGCGGATTCTACGCTGGTCGCTATGGACCCATAACCGTGCGCAATGGCTACGGCGACGGGTCCAATGGATTCGATGCCGGCTATCAAGACAGCGCCGGGGCGATCCGATTCGGTGGGCTTTATACCGACTCGGTGCTTAATGGATACTGCGGCCTAGGCGTTAGCAGTCCGTGCGTTGTGCCGGGGGCGGACGTCTACCCCCAAATTGAAATCTTCTCCATGCTCCGGACGGCCTGACCCATGGCGACCTTCCCCGCACTGCCCGTCACCGGCCGCACCCTCACCCAGGGGGTCTACCCCCACACGCCCCACGGGGTCTACAACGGCCGCCAAGTGCGCGTTAGGCACTCCAACACCATCGTGGGGAACCTGCTCAGGCTGCGCTTCGACATGCTCAGCCGCAGCGAAATGCTCAGCCTGCAGAGCCACTACGCCGGCCAGCTGGGCGGGTTCCTGGCGTTCGCCATCCCCGACGACGTGCTCGACGGCATCAACACCCCTGCGACCGTCACGCCCACGGATCACCGGTGGGTCTACGTGGCGCCGCCACGCGTTACCGACGTGGCGATTGACGGGGCCAGCCCCTCCAACCGCTACGTGGTCGAGGTGGAGCTGGCGTCAGTGCCGCCGGAGAACACCATCGTGGGCGGTGAGCGGTGGACGGTGCGGATCAGCTGGGCACCGGGCCGTGCATCCGCGCCGCTGTTCTGGTCCGCCATCACCCTGGGCTGGGCCCCAGGGGCCGCCTATGCCGAAGCGCCGGGCGCTGCCTGGTCGGTGCCCGTCAGTTGGACGCCGGGTGCCGGCCCGGTGGCTGGTGCGGCATGGACCGTCACCACAGCATGGAACCCCGGCGACGCCTACGACGCCAACGCCGTGAGCGACAGCCTGTACCTGCTGCCGGTCTGGGCGTTCGACCCGCCCCTGTTCCTGTTCCCCGAGGATTCGTAGACTGGCCCTACCAGTTCGCAGGCGCAGGCCGTGGCCAGTTTCGTTTACACGTCCTGCATCGAGGACAACGCGAAGGGAGCGATCGACTTCGATACAGATACATTCTGGGTGATGCTGGTGACCAGCAGCTACACCGAGAACAAGGACACGCACACGAAACGCAGCGACATCACGAACGAGATCAGTGCGACCGGCTATAGCGCAGGCGGGAAGGTATGCACCGCTGTGGTCGCCAAGGACACGGGAACCGATCAAGTAACGGTCACGTTTCAGTCGGTCAACTGGACAGGCTTCACCGGAACCGCCCGGAAGGCCGTCTACTACAAGCGCCGCGGCGGGGCCAGTTCGGCCGATGAATTGGTAGGGGTGAACGACTTCGGGGGCGACGTGACCCTGACCGCTTCCACCTTTGTGGTCGCCGACACCGTGCTGACCTACCAGAACTGACGTGCCAGCAGACTTCCCCGAGATCGAACCCACCGGCAGGGCCTGGGACTTCGGCACCTACGCCATGTCGGAAGCCCCTGCCGTGGGCGGCGGGGCGATCCGCTTCAATCACGCGACCGATCCCGTGGGGATGGGCCTGACCCTGACCTTCGAGGGCCTGAGCGACGACGACCTGCAGCTGATCCGCGACCACTACTACGGCCAGCAGGGCGGCTACCTGTCGTTCCTGCTGCCGGCCGTGATCTGGCTGGGGCACACCAGCACCAGCGACGTGGCACCGGACACGGATCGCTGGATCTACGCCGCACCGCCGGAGGAAGGCGACGCCAAGCAGGGCGGGTTCTACGACGTGACCGTGACACTGCGCCACGTGGGGCCGGAGCTCGGAGCGTTTGCCTAGCCTCTGCCTCTCCGTAGACTGAGGGCGACAGGGCCACCCCTCAGCAGGATGCCGGAGCCAAGCCACGCCGACATTCTGGTGCAGATCGGTGAGTTGAAAGGACAGGTGCAGACCTTGATCACCCTGGTGGGCCAGAAGCGCGAGGATCTGAATCAGGCCTTCTCACGGATCGGCGACCTCGAGCAGGAGAGCGCCCCGCGGCAGGAGCTCCAGCAGGTGGAGTGCCGGCTCCGCATCCTCGAGGCCCGGGTGGCCCAGGGCGTCGCGCTGTGCCTGGTGGTGAGCTTCGCCATGCCCATGGCCCTGCCGTACCTGAAGCACGAAATCCGAGAGGACGCCACGCGCCGCGCGGAGCTGATCCGATGAAGGCCGCGCAGCTGCTGGGGGGTGTGCTGGTGTTCGCCGGCCTGGCCCTGCTGGGCAGCGCCGCCGTCGCCACCGTCGACTGGGGCCTGTGCCTCGCCGGCGGTGGCGGCCAGGGCTGCCGGCAGTCGAAGTCGGACGCCCTGCAGGCCTGGAGCGGTGCTGCCACCACCGCGCTGGGTATCGCCATCCAACAGAGGAACCCATGAAAATGCCGAGCATCCAACCCTGGGCCCTGCGCCTGGCGCGTGCGCTGCTGGTGCGCAGCCTGAGGCCCGCGATCCGCCGCCAGCTGGCGGCCGTGTTCGCTGAGGCCGATGCCACGGTGCCCCAGGCCCTGGCGGCCAGCGCCGCCCCGATCGTGATCGAGGGTCTGCTGGTGGGCGCCGTCACCAAGGCCACCGGCGTTCAACCGACCCGGGCAGAGGCCGAGGTGATCGGCGCGCTGTTCGACGTGGTGGCCGCCGCCGTGCCGCTGGCCCGCCGATGACGTTCGCCAGCGTGCGCGCCGCAGCGCAGGAAGCCGCGAAGCGGGGCAGCCTGACGCCCCACCAGCTGGCGGCCCTGCAGGCCCTCGACGAAAGCCTGACCGATCAGCAGCGCCAGCAGTTCACCGACGCCTGGCGCGCGCAGGGGAGCCCCGCTGCAGCGCCGAACCCCTTCGCCGCGGTGCGGCCCCTGCTCGACCTGATCGCCGAGGGCGAAGGCAACTACTCCAGCGTGAACCGGGGCCGCGCCGGTGACACGCCCGCCGGCTGGCCCGGCCTCGAGCAGCTCACCATCGGCCAGGTGCAGCTGCTCCAGCGCGACGGCACCCTGTTCGCCGTGGGCCGGTATCAGTTCATCCCGGAAACCCTGCGGATGGCGGTCGCCGCGGCTGGCTTCACGTCGGCGGACCTGTTCAACGCCGCGGCCCAGGACTGGCTCGCGGTGGCCCTGCTGCTGGGCGGCAAACGACCAGCCCTGCGCGACTACCTGCAGGGGCGTGACGTCAGCCTTGAGGCCGCGCAGCTCGACCTGGCAAAGGAATGGGCCAGCATCCCCCAGGCGAACGGCCGCGGGGTCTACGACGGCGACAGCGCCGGCAACCGCGCCACCGCGAAGGTGGGCCGGGTGCAGTCCGCCCTCAAGGCGGCCCGCGCCGGGCTGGCCGGCCAGACGCTGCCCCAGCTGCGCCTGCCGAAGCCCCAAGACGTGGCGGCGGCGGCGGCGGCGGTGAAGTTCACCCCGGCCGCGCCGTTCAGCTTCAAGATCACGCCCCACATCACCTACGGCGAGCTGGCCCTGGGGCAGGAGGCCCGGCGGTTCCAGCACCAGCACCAGTGCGACACGGCCCTGGAGCTCTGCCAGTTCGTCGAGAAAGCCCGCGCCGCGTTCGGCGGGAAGCCGGCGATCATCACCAGCGCATACCGGCCGCCGGCCGTCAACGCCGCGGTGGGCGGTGCCCGCAACTCCGAGCACCTATTCGATGCGCCCGGGGTCGGCGCCGTGGACTGGTTTCTCGAAGGAGTCAGTGTGCACGAACTTCAGGAGTGGTGCGTGCGTGCTTGGCCCTACAGCACTGGCAAGGGCGCACCCAAGGGGTTCGTGCACACGGGCATCAGGAGAGGCCGCCCCAGAGTGGTCTGGGATTACTGAGGGCACCACCCGGCGGGCGTCCGTCCATTGGACCCAGGAGGGAACTGCCCTAATCCGCGAGCACCGACAGGGAGGAACCAGTCTTGTTCAGGCCAACCGCGTTTGCGCCGAGCCGTTACAACCGACTGAGTGATGCCACTGCGTTCTGCCGCATCCGCCAACGTCATTCGCTCCCCCTGGAATGTGACCCAGGTATTTCGCCTTGTGTTCCTTGCCTGCTGTTCTGGAGTCGCCCAACGGCAGTTCTCCGGTGAGTAGTCTCTGTCGTTGTCAATTCGGTCGAGACTGTGACGAGGCGTGGGTCGGGTGCCCATGTCGGCAAGGAAAGCGCTGAAAGAATGCCATCGCTCCACAACGGCGACGCCTCTCCCCCCGTAGAGGGCGTAGCTAGCGACCTTGGGGTTCCGGCCGCGGTTGAGCATCCCGCGCCAAATCCTGTATTCGGGCGTGTTAGACCGCCCATGCGTAAGTCTGGCAGCCCTGTTCACTTCGCGGGCTAGACATCCGCAGCTCTGAGTGTGGCCAGCCGTCAGGTTCCCCGCGGCCGCGACTGTTTCCTGCCCGCAGTCGCAGTGGCAAAGCCAGCGTGTCGCCTTCTGCCCATTGGGGTGAATCCTGGGTGCAGCTAGCTTGACAACCACCAGCCGTCCGAACCGCTGGCCGGTGCGGTCTACGATTCCGCTCATCAGCTCATCCCAAGTGAGTTGGTCGCGCTCTAGGGCCTGCCAGCCGCTGGAGCACCCCAATTCTACGGCTTCGCAGAGGCAAGGATCACGGGCGCCGGCACGCGCCAGCCAGCAGCAGAGGCCAGGATGAACCAAGCGATTTGGGCCTGAGCCAGCTGCTGGTGGCGTGACACGACCTGGCAGCCGCTGACCTCGAACAGCGCCACGCCGTCAACGACGACGACCTCGATGGTGGGCACTTCAACCATGGCGCCTCAGTCTCAGCAGACCCAGACTGGCGGGATCCTCGCGGTGCTGCCATGGGCTGGGGTGAATGGATGGTTCCGGCCGTCACGCTCGAGCAGGACCTCGAGCTGCGACGTGCCGAGCTGAACCTGGCCGACGCAGCCACCGAGGAACCCCACGCCGTCGCCGCCCTGGCGGCCAGCCTGCTGCGGCAGAACGCGATGCAGCAGTCGATCATCGAGCGGGCCGCGGCGCGGATCATGGCGCTGGAGCTCCAGCAGGAGCTGGCCGACCGACCGAAGCGCAGGCCGGCGCGGCCCTGGTGGGCGATCAGCTGGCCGCGCCTCTGGTGATTCCCTCTGCGCCTGCCTAGCCTGAGCACGCATGGGACGCACCGGCCCCGGGAGGCAGAAGCCCCGGGGCTTTTTCATGCGCTCACGCCACCAGCAACCGGCGGACGCTGGAGCGGCTGCAGCCGAGCCGATCGGCGATCCGCTGCTGGCTCCAGCCGTAGGACCGCCAGCGGCGCGCCCGCTGCTGCTGGGTCTCCATGGCCCACAGCAGGATGATCAGCGGGAGCAGCAGCAGGGCGACGGCCCAAGCGGCGATGCAGGGAATGGTCATGATTCCTCTTGCCCTTGTCGGGCGCGATCCGGGAGGCGATTCAACGCCTGCAACCGGGTGAATAAAAGTCAGTGCCCCGGTGGCCGGGGCAGATCCCTCAACAGGACCACTCTTCGAGTTCGGCGCTGACGTCGCGCATCTCGTGCGCGAGAGCCAGCAGCCGCTCGTTAGAGCGGCCCATCTCCTCAAGGAGCTGATCGATCTCGGCGAACAGCGCGTCGATCTCAGCGTCACCCGTGGAGGTGAGGGCGCGGGTCTGGTCAGTCATGACGATCTCCGGTGTGTGGTGACTCCTGGCGGAGTCAGTGGGGTGCCAGAGATGGACCACCACCGGAGATCGGGCTGACCGCCCGCTGCGGCCGAAGCCGCTATGTCAAGGTGCCGTGGGGATGCCTCCCCCACGTCCATGAATGTAGCACGTGGCGGAACGTGGTGGGGCCTTCGGTGCCGTTTCAGGTCGGGGCCTCGCCCCCGGCCACGGCGCTCGCCCTTGCGGGTGGAGCCGACCCCGTCCGCATCCTCGCCCCGCGGCGGGCACAAAAAAAGGCCCCGCAGGGCCCGGCGGTCATTCCGCTGCCGCATCCTCGAGATCCGTCAGAGCGTCGAGGAGACGTTCCAGCGGAGCCGAGCCGTTCAGCGCGTCCCAGTCGTCCTCAGAGCAGGCGTCGCGCAGTGCGACGAACGCGTCGAGGACGTCCGAGACGGCGCTGAGCGTGTGGGCCAGCGCGACCAGGGATGTATTCATTTGTCGAGGTGCGAGGGACGCCACGGGCCTCCCCGTGACTCCGTCACTGTAGCACGTGGCGGACGGTACTGGGGTCAGGCCGGCACAGTGCGTGCTGATCGCCCCTGCCTCTTCCGCGCTGCGTCCGCTGCACGCCCCTCTGGTGTCTTGCGCCAGCAGCGCTGACACAGTCCACCGGCGCGGGCCTGCAGTGCCCGGGCGCTGCACTGCGGGCACACTGGCACCGGCGGCAGGAGGCCCGCCTGACGCAGTCGAGTGCGACGGACACGCTCCAGGGAGGCAGACGGCATGGGGCGGTGGCGGCTCCCCATACCGTAGCGGCTGTCGGACTAGAGATGCTGTTTTGAGAAGAGTCCGTTCAGGCAGCGCCTAAGGTCAATGCAATGGATCAGACGAGGCCCATGCTGGGAGTGCCCTACTCCAGAATTAGCTCTGCCGGCCAGGTGTCCGGCCTCGGCCTCGACCGCCAGGCGGCCGCCCCTCGGTCCTACTGCGCCGCCCGGGGCTGGACGCTGTGGGAAGGCGAGGCCTACTCAGACGCTGGCCGCAGCGCGTTCGACGGCAGCAACCTCGAGGCCGCCCTGGGGCGGTTCCTCTCCGACCTGCGCGCCGGCCGCTTCGGGCCCGGCCCGGTGGCGCTGCTGGTGGAGGACCTCGATCGCTTCTCCCGCAGCTTCCCCCTGGCGGTGCTGCCGGTGATCATCGACGACATGCTGAACGCCGGCGTGACCATCGCCGTGATGGCCAAGGGCCGCGACATCAGCCGGGCCTCGATCCGCGAGAACGGGATGGAGCTCCACGAGCTGCTGTTCTGGCTCGGATCGGCCCACGAATTCAGCAGCCGCCTCTCCCGCCGCCTCTCCCACGTCCATGCCGTGAAGCGGGACCGGATCCGCACCGGCGCCCCCACCGCCGCCGGCAGCGCCCCCTGTTGGATCAGCCTGACCGACGGCTGCTGGCAGTTCAACAGCTACGCCGCCACCGTGCGCCGCGTGCTCGATCTGGTGCGCGAGCACGGCGGCGGCCGGGTCGCCAGCATCCTCAACAGCGAAGGCGTGCCGCCACCGGCAGCCGCCCGGCAGCAGCGGGCCGGCGCCGCCGCCAGGCCCCGCCTGTGGAGCAGCTCCAGCGTGCTGAACCTGATCGGCCAGCCGGCGATCTACGGGGCCCGGCAGATCCTGGCGCCCGGCTACCGCGACGAGGTGCGCGCATGGAAGGAAGCCCGCGCCCTGGCACGTCGCCAGGGGATCCCAGCCGACCAGCAGCCGCCCCACCCACGGCGCCAGTACGAACCGCCCCAGCTGGGCTACTACCCCGCCCTGCTCAGCCAGGCCGAGCATGAGGCCCTGCTGCTGGCGATGCGCGGCCGGCGGCAGCAGCAGCTGGGGCGCACGGATCTGATGCGCTGGATCGGGGGCGGCCTGACGGTCTGCAGCTGCGGCGCCGCGATCGTCGCCACCTGCTCGACCCGCAGCAACGGCCAGCCGTCCTCCTACCTGCGCTGCCAGGCCCGATTCAAGGGCGGCGACTGCCGCCAGCCGTTCACGCCCCTGCGCCTGGCACAGGCCGCCCTGCTGACGCGGCTCGCGGCCGACGACTACCTGGCGATGCTCGAGGCCCGGGGCGGTGCCAGCCGCGCCACAGCCCACAGCCAGGCCCTCGCCCAACGTGACGCCGCGGCCCAGGCCCTCGAGCAGGCCCAGGCCGTGGTGGCCGCCGGCGAGCAGGCGATGGCCAGCCTCGACGATCCCGCCGTGCTGGTGGTGCTCGCCCGGCGCCAGGCCGCGGCGGCCCTGCAGCAGGAGCAGGCGCAGCAGGAGCTGGCCGCGGCAACCCTGGCGCTCCAGCAGCTGCAGGGGCAGCGATCCATCGAGGCCCTGGGCGCTGAGGCTCAGCAGACGATCCGCCAGCTGCTCGCCACCTTTTCTGCGGGTGCCGAGACGGTGGAGGATCGGCGGCTGGTGCATGGCCACCTGCGGCGCCTGGGCCTGCGCATCCACGTGGACGGGCAGGGCCGGGCCCTGGGCCTGCAGCTGGGGGGCGGGCCGATCGACTGGCAGCCGCTGGATCAGGAGCTGGCGGGGCAGGCCCTGGCGGCTGGTGTCACCGGCGCGCAGTTCTTCATCGGAGACGCAGACGGGCTGGGGGCCGGTGTGGAGTGGCCGGCGTGACCGTATGCGCAATCCGCAAGAAAGTCGGGAATTACCCCACTCGGGGGTTGTCCTAAGTCTTAGGTTGGTGTTGAGGGGATCCCGTCGGCCCCCCTCCTCCCCATGGCACCGCTCTCCCGCTACAGCCCCGAAAGCGTCACCCAGCAGCTGGCAGCCGCCGCCGCGGCCTTCGGGTCCGGCCTCCGCCGCTGGCGCATCAGCAACGGATGGAGCCAGAACACGCCACAGGACTGGGGCCGCGCGATCAACATTGCCCACGTGTTCAACAGCCAGTGGAGCCAGCTCGAAAACGCCCGCCTGCGGGGTCCTGAACCGAAGCTGTTCGTCGCGCTCGCGATCATGAATGAGCTCCTGGCGGCCGAGAACTACGGGCCGATTCAGGACCGCAAGCTGCGGGAGGTGGTGAGCCGCGGCCGCCCGGTTCTCCATGACGACGGGCACCCCTGGGATGCCGGCGACTTCTCGGCCGCCTTCTACGGTCTGCAGCCCTGGCCCCAGTTCACCCAGCCGCGCCCGGCGATCAGCGACAGCGAGGCGGCCACGATCAGCAGCCAGGTTCGGGACCGATTCCGCAACGTCTGCGAAGGCGCAAAGCGGCGGCCGGGCCCCGCGATCCGCGAACTGCTCGAGGTGGTGCCAGCCGAGGATCAGGGCCGCATGGAGGACGTTCTCCTGGGCGACAACTACAGCGGCACCGAGCTCAGCGACCTGCGCGACGACGACGGCCAGGCGCTGCCCCTGCAGTGGCTTGAGGACTGGCAGAAGCAGGCCAAGCGCAAGACCCCGCGCCCCACTGGGGGGGGGGGGGGGGGGCTAACGCCCGCTCTCTCAACTGTCACAGCCTGATCTGAGTTCTTTGCCTAAGGATTCGCATAGCCTTAGGATTTCAGGGCGGGCCGATGGTGCCCGCCTGAATCCCGATGACAGACGACGGACAGATCACGGACCTCGAGCGGATCAGCCGCCGACAGGCGGCCCTGTTCGAGGCCCTCGCCCAGTACCAGCACGCCGCCGCCGGTGAGGCTTTGGTGCACCCGGGCGCCTTCGGCCTGGCGGTCTACCACCAGCTGGAGCAGCACGACGGCGCCACCTTCCTGCGGGCCGTGCTGGCGCACAAGGACGGCGGCAGCCTCGACAGCGGCCTGGCCGCGATCCACAACACGGCCGGCGACGTGTTCCCGCTCGCGGAGTTCCTGGACCGGCTGGTGCTGGGCTTTCCGCTGCTCACGCCCTCTGCGCCTCAGCAGACGCAGCAGCCTGCGCCCGTGGCGCCGCCCCTGCCCCTCCAGCAGCAGGAGCCCGCCTGCCCCATGCCTGAGCCGGCCTGCCCCATGCCCGCGGCCCCTGCAGTGGAGCCCCAGGCCCCGGCCGAGGACGCCGCGCCCGACCCCGAGGAAGTCGAGGCCGCCCTGGCTGCGCTCGACGACTTCCACCAGAACAAGCCGGAGGCCCTGGCCGAGATCATCAAGGCCTACAAGGCCGCCCACCCGATCAAGGTCGCTTTCGTGCGCAGCCTGACGACCCGGGCCCGGCTCGAAACCCTCCAGCAGCTGATCGCCTCCCACTCATGATCACCACCACCCTCTGGGCCCTGCAGCATCGCTCTGGCTGCTGGCTCACCATCGACCCCGAGGAACCCGCCGGCCGCGGCTGGTCCGATCACCAGGCCCAGGCCCTCAAGGCCCGCGACCCGATCCTGTTCGCCGCCCGCATCCGCGAGGCCGTGCCGCCCACGATCCTGCAGACCTGCCGGCTGGTGCCGGTGGCCGGTGATGGCTGATCAGCCCCGCCGCCGCGGCCCCCGGCCCGTGCCCTACCAGCAGCGGTTCAGCGGCCACCGCACCATCGGCGTGCACTTCTACTCCGACACCGCTGAGGCCCTCGCCGCCTTCGCTACTGAGCAAGGCCTCTACGTCTCAGGAGCCGCACACGTGCTGATCCGCCAGGCCCTCGGCCTGCCTTCCATCCTCAACGACAACCCCGAAACCTGACCCATGGCCATCGAACTGAACGACCAGACCCGCACCACCTTCCCCGTGCTGCGCCACCAGCGGATCGGCGAGCTGGCACAGCTGGCGATCATCAAGACCGAGCAGCGGGACCGCCTGATGAAGAATCAGGGCACCGGCCAGCTGGAGCGGATCCCCAATGGGATCAGCCGCGACGGCCAGCCGAAGTTCAAGCAGGAGCTCGTCATCCACGCAGTGGCGCTGCCCGGCACCACCATGCAAGTGAAACAGGGCGACGACTTCATCACACCCGCCCCGGGCGATCGGGTGCGCATGATCCTCAAAGGGATGGCCTTCGGCCGCTGGATCGAGGCCCGCAAGACCCACCGCGGCGGGAAGCTGCAGGTGGGCGACCTGCTGATCACCGGCACCGACCAAGCGCAGAGCTACGACCAGACCGGCAAACCCAAGGGCGAGGCGATCCGCACCCAGGCCGAAGCTGATCGCATCCCCCGGGGCGTGACCGTCGGGTTCTACGGCCCCATCGAACTGGCCGAGGCCACCGATCCCGCCTGGATCACCAAGGCAGAGGAAGCCTTCCTCAGCGATCAGCGCGCCGAGCAGCAGGCCAAGGCCCTCGACGCCGACACCAGCACCGGCAGCCGTTCATGGCTCGATGAGGAGGTGGCGTTCTGATGGCCAGCCTCCCACCCGTCAGCCGCCTGCCCCGCCTGCGCGTCGCGCGGCCCATGCGCGCGGTGCCCGTCGACGTCACCGACCTGCGCACGCTCCATCTATTGCAGGTGGCATCCATCACCCTGGGCCTGCTCAACCTGGCCGCCACCCTGGCCCGATGAGCTTCGCCCTCTACCGCGGCGGCCAGTGGATCACCACCCCGCCGCTTCACGCCCCCGCCCTGTCACACGACAGGGCCCAGGCCTTCCCCTATTGGGACCTCGACGACGCCCTCGAGCAGGTGCCGCTCCTCCGCTGGGCCCATGGCCAGACCGCTGAGGTGCGGGCGCTTAGGCCACCGCAGGCCCAGGAATAACCACCCCGCTCAGCTCCACATCCGCCGCGGCCAGCGCCTCCAACAGCTGGCCGCGGCTTTCACGTGTCAGCAGACGCAGCGGATCGACGACCACTGAATCAGGCCCGGCCGTCCAGTCGTCGCGCTCGCACCCGAGCTCCCACTGCTCCACCCCCTGGGGCCCCGGCAGCTCAGCACGCCACACCACCCACGCATCACCCTGCCGCAGCAGCCACAGCCGCACGCGGCGCCACTCCACCGGCACCAACCCAGACCCCCACGGCTGGTGCAGCACGATCCGCAACGGCTCGGCCCTCATCGCCTCGAGGACCCGAGCCACCTGGGCCGCGGTGCAGCGGCGAAGGTCAGCGTCGGAGCAGTTCACGCACCCAGCGCCCGTCGACCTCCACGCCCCACCGCGCCATCAGCAGGCAGGCCAGCGTGTGGGCGTGCGCGCCCGGGTTCTCCCAGGCCAGCTCACGCAGGAGCTCGATTGTTGAGTGCGCGGATCGAATCACAGCAGTGGATCCCAGTTCATCCGGAGCACCGGCCTAGTCGCGTGCTCCTCTGGCGTCACCGGCTCCAGATCAGCATGGAGCTCGTGAAAGGTCACCCAGGAAACCTCATGGATCGGATCCTGAAATCCACGGGCAACAACCAATCCATCGTTTGACGCCACTCGCAGATCCCGAACACGCAGCCCCCTCGACCTGTTCATCCGCTGAACCCAGTCGAATAGCAATCGCTCGAAGGTCCGGGGGAACACGTGGTCAACGTGCAACCCCGGCTCACGCAGCGGCGCCAGCTGCGGCTCGATCAGCTGCCGACATGCTGTCCGCACTTCGTCGAGTGCTTCTCTGGCCTCGGTCGGATGCTTGAGGCTGCCGTCATGCTGCAGCCGCGCGACCAGCTTCGACCAGCTGATGTCCATCGGCTCCTGGTCGCCACGTAGCAAGACGATTTGCTTCTGCGGCGGGGCAGAAGGTGATCCCTTCACCATCGCGGTCCCGACCGCTGTCATTCCCCTCGACTTCTCCTCCCACTGCGGGTGAAGCCGCAGAAGCCGCAAGAGCACTGGGTCGTCAATGACGCCACCCAGGGCAGTCCGATCCCGAACCGCCCGGATGTGCTGCTTGAGGCTCTCCTTGGTCGGGAACACGTGGCCGGCAAGGCAATAGCAAGGCATGGTCTGAGTGCGGCTTCTGCCCCCACGCCTGAGCCAGGCCCGGCGATGATGAACCCGTCAGCAGTGGAGGCGTTCTCTGCTGGCGGGGGATCTGCTGATGGCTCGCGGTGGCACGCGGGCCGGATCCCTGTCAAACCACTCTAGCTCTGCCAACCCGTAGACAGACCGTTTACCTTGGGTGCGTTCTCTACGGGTCCGCATGGCTCTCCAGCCCCTCCCCGTTCGCCTCAGCCCTGAGCAGCTCGACTGGCTTGACGGGCTGATTCAGGGCCCGATCGTCAGCCGGTCAGAGGCCCTGCGCCACGTCGTCGCTGACGCCATGCGTCGCGACCAGCGCCGCCGCCGTGCACACGCCAGGCGCCAGCAGCAATACGACCAGATCATCCGAGAGGAAGACGTGCCCGAGCTCCTCGGCGGCCGCACCGTCGACGAGCACCTGGCCATGGTCGACGCACGCAACCAGCCGGCAGTGGCGGCCCATGGCTGATTCAGCCAACTGGCGCGAGCGCCTGCCGCTTCTCAGCGGCCTCCCACTCCTCCCCTGCGGCACCATCAAGCGGGGCGACGGTGGCAAGGTCCCGATCAACCCAGCCACAGGCCGCGGCCTGACGGGCTGGTCGACCGCCGCCTTCTCCCCCGAGGAGATCGCCGCCATGAATGGCGTCGTTCGCTGCGTCGGGATGCGCACCGGCCCCGACGCAGACGGCCTCCTGGCCATCGACGTGGATGGCGCCACTGCCACCGCGCTCTGCATCGCCCACGGCTGCGACCCAGCAGACGCAGAAACCTGGCGCGTCGGGCGCACCACCGCCACCGATCGCTTCAAGCTGGTCTTCTCCGTCCCGATCGAGCTCTGGCCACTGCTCGGCCACGTCCACGCCGTGCTCGAAACCCAGGCCAAGACCGACACGGCCAAGGGCGAGCAGCTGGAGATCTACTTCGGCGTCGGACAGGTCGTGGTGCTCGGCGAGCACATCGACTCCGGCGGGCTTTACACCTGGGACGGTCAGCCCGCTGAGGTGGCCGAGATCCCACCGGAATGGTGGGCCCTGGTGCACCTGATCCTGGAGAAGGGCACCGGCAACAGCCGCGCCAAGAAACCCGCCACCGGCGACAGCGCCGCCGGCTGGCACACCATCGACGACTGCCCGATCTGCGGCCGAAACACCCACGTCGCTTGCCGCGGCACTGCCACCGCCGACACGGTGCTCTGTTTCCACGGCGGCACCTTCCACCCGCCCAAGGGGCTCAGCAGGGGCCAGGTCATCACCGGTCTTGACGGCCAGCGGTGGGCCTTCTGCGGCACCGGCAAGCACCACGGCGAGTTCTCCACCTTCAAGGTTGACCGCCCGCTCAACCGCATGGAGTTCGGCGGCCAGGCTCAGCCCCCCGGCTCGCACCAGCCCGGCACCGGATCAACGCCTGGGGCCACCAGCGGGCAGCAGCAGTCCAGCCAGCCATCGCCCGGCAAGCGCCGCAGCGGCCACATTCGCCTCGGCCTGCAGCGTCGCCTCTCAGCCTTTCACCGCTGCATCCGCAACCTGGTCGCCTCAGAGCGCAACAGCCTTCGGCGCATGGCCAAGGTACGCCACGCTCACGCCGCCCTGGAGCTGAAGACCGCGATCAACCAGAAGGAGATCGGCCAGCTGATCCTCGAGCACCTGGATGAACGCACCGGCAACCGCTTCGACGCGCTCTCTGCCGCCGATCGCCAGGCCATGCCCATTCCAGTCGTTGAGTGGGAGGTGCCCAACTGCGTCCCCCGCCGCGACCTCACGATCATCGGCGGCCGCGCCAAGGTCGGGAAGACGCGCCTGGCCAACGCACTGGTGGCGGCCCTGCTGAACGGCGACGACTTCCTTGGCTTCGGGCCTGGCCCCGGCGGCCGCCGCGTCATCCTCGTGACCGACGACCAGGGCGACGGCGACACGGCCCAGATGCTCCAGCACCTGGGCCTGTGGGATCACCCCGACCTCCTCTGGTCCCGGCGCTTCCGCGTCACCGAGCACAACATCGATCGACTCCTGGCCGCGATCGAGGCCAACCCGGGCGCCGTCGTGGTGCTCGACAGCCTCCGGTCCATCACCCGCTCCAGCGCCTTCGGGGAGAACGACCCAGAGATGGGCTCGCTGATCTACGACCTGAAGCAGCAGATCACCGACGCCGGCGGCACCCTCCTGCTGATCCACCACTGCAACAAGAGCAACGAGGCCACGGGCACCGAGGCCCTCAGCGGCCACAACGCGATCGCCGGCGCGGCAAACACGATCCTCACCCTGCATTACCTGGCCAAGGGGCCGCGGCTGATGAAGGACAGCCCGCAGCGCCGCCTGGTGCGTGAGGCTCGCTCAGGTCCGCCCGTCGATCTGGTGGTGTCTCTCCTCACCGAC
>Ga0315903_10001797_pt1 | contig 32519 bp, 24 predicted proteins | sample LakEriMetagenome_7_FD_203524 | JGI IMG/M metagenome (GOLD analysis project Ga0315903, IMG submission 203524) | Freshwater fungal communities from buoy surface, Lake Erie, Ohio, United States - Buoy 2 MA119 | ecosystem: Environmental > Aquatic > Freshwater > Lake | place: USA: Lake Erie, Ohio...
GGGGCGCTGGAGTGCGGTGGTGCCCGGTCAGACCGCCGGAACCGTGGTGCAGTTTCATGTCGCTGCGAAGAACGCCAGCGGAGCGGAATCAAGGCTGCCGTCCGGCGGTCCGGAATCGCGGGCGCTTTATGTGACTGATGACGGGCAGCGTTCGGTGGTGCGGGCGCGGGATTTCCGGGTGGTGATGCGGCCGGATGATGCGGCGGAGATGCTGCAGCCACTCAATCTGCTGAGCAATGCGCTGCGTGGGGCGACTCTGGTGGTGGGCGGTCGCGATGTCTTCTATGATGCGGGCATCCGGCTGCAGGGGAGTGCCGCTGGCCGGGCGCGGGATGGGACGGATTACCAGGGATTCAATGTCGAGCTGCCCATCGACCAGCCGTACCTCGGAATCTATGGGAGCATTGGATTCGACCGGTCGGGTCGGGCTCCGGCGGTGCGGCGTCCGGATGAAATCTACGGCAAGCATCTGTTCCACCGGGCTGGGCTTCCGTGCACCCGGGATGATCTGGCGTATCTGCTGGGGCCGACGGCGGTCTACAGCGGTGCGTGCATTCTGCAGCTCAATGGCTACAATGGGGACTTTGCGGATGACCAGTTCGGGGTCGAGGGCAGCATTTTCAATTTCGATGGGACGTATGAGCCTACGACCACGACGACGAGCGGGAACGTGGAGAGCCTGAAGAATCCGGTGCCCTTCACGCATCACACGACTGATCTGACGTGGATTGGGAGCGACAAGGAGCACTACCGCGGGTTCTACGATATCCGGGTGGGCAAGGACCGGGACGACTATGGTCCGCTCATGGCGATGTGTCAGGCCATGTCGCTGACGGGGACGGCGCTGGATGCGGCGACGCGGGAACGGATTGATGTGGATCAATGGCTGCGGTGCACGGCACTGGTGAATCTTCTTGGTGTGGACGATTCGTGGTTCACGGGTGGTTTTCCGCACAATGCGAGGTTCTTTGTGCCGACGGAAGGCCGCGCTGTCCTGCTGCCATGGGACATGGACTTTCTGCTTTCGAAGGCCGTCAATTCATCGGTCAACATGACGACCAACAACCTGCGCAAGCTGACGCAGCTTCCGGCGAACAACCGGGCGTATCTGGCGCATGTGCGCGATCTTTGTCAGACCGTGCTTGATCCTGCCTATGTGAGCACGTGGCTGGCGCATTACGGCAGTGTCACTGGGCATGACTATGCGGGGTCGGTGGCATGGCTGGCGCAGCGGCGGACCAATGCGCTGGGGCAGTTGCCGGCGGCCGTGCCGTTTGCGGTGAGCACGAATGGGGGAGTGGATTTTCAGGTCGATGCTCTGCGGGTGACGCTGGCGGGGACTGGCTGGCTGGATATCGATGCGGTGCGGCTGGCGGGGAATCCGGTGCCGTTGGTACTGACGTGGACGAGTCCGACGGCGTGGCGGGTGGAAGTTCCGCTTGGCTCCGGGCCGAACGAACTGGTGCTGGAGGCGCTGGGTCGCGATGGTGCGGTGGTGGGAACCGACCGGCTGACGGTGACGAGTACGGTGGTGGGTCCTTCGGTGCGGGAATTTCTGCGGATTGCGGAAGTTCATTATCATCCTGCCGATCCGGTGGCGGCGGCGGAACTGGCGGTGAGTGCCGATGCAGACGACTATGAATTCATCGAATTGCTGAATACTGGCACGGAAGTGCTGGATCTGAGTGGTGTGCGGTTCACGCAGGGGACGAGTTATGCCTTTCCGGCGGGGTTGCAGCTGGCTGGCGGGGCGCGGCTGGTGCTGGTGCGTCATGCGGCGGCCTTTGCGGCGCGGTACGGGACGGCGCTGGTGCCGGCGGGGTCGTACGGCCCGGCGCGGCTGAGCAACCGGGGCGAAACGCTGACGCTCGTCGATGGGGCTGGGGTGATCATTCATTCGGTGACCTACCGCGACGAGTGGTCGCCGCTGAGCGATGGTGGTGGGCATTCGCTGGTGGTGCGCGGCGGAACTGCGGCGGAAGTCACCGGAGCGGCGGGCTGGGGACTGGGAGGAATTGGTGGAAGTCCGCTGGCGGCGGGTGGTCCGGCGCAGAGCGAGTTTGCACTCTGGCAGCATGAACATTTCAGTGCTGGGGAACTGGCGGATCCTGGGATCAGCGGTCCGCTGGCGGATGCACGCGGCGATGGGGTTTCCAATCTGCTGCGGTATGCGTTCGGGCTGAGTCCGCGCGACGAGGCCACGGCGGTCCTGCCGGTGCTGATGGCTGATGGCGGCGGTCTGCGTTTTGAATACCGCCTGCTCCGTGATGCGGCTGATCTGGAAGCGGTCGTGGAGCAGAGCGATGACCTTGCGGCATGGCGGGCTGCGGCGGGCCAGCCCGTGGCGCTGGGTGATGCGGGTGGCGGGACGCTGAGGTTTGCGCAGCCTCTCCCGGTGACTGGTCCGCGGGGGCAGGCGCGGCTTTCGGTCAGGCTGCGCTGATGCGGGCCTCGGGTGGATTTCCGTCTGTTCAGCGTTTCTTTGCCTTGGCGAAGCGGGAGCGGCGGCGTTCGGCCTCCGGTGTTTCTTCGGATGATTGGTCGGGTGGGGCGGAGGCAGGGATTTCCGTGTCGGAATGCGCCGGGCGTGTGGCGGGTGAGGGCTGCGCTGACGGTCCGGAGGGGGCGGGTGTGGTCATCCGGTGCGGGCGGCGCAGAGGGAAGCGCAGGCGTTTTCCGGTGCGGCTGAGGTAGATTTCCGTGAGGAAGAGGCCGAGCACGAGGGGGAGCAGGAAGGGGCGGAGACTGGCTGGCGCGCGCTGCGGTGGGCCGAGCCATGCCGAGCGGAGTTCGGTCAGTTCGCGGCCGCCGCTGGTGCCGGCGGCGGCGAGCAGTTCGAGGCGTCTGGCGGGGTCGGTCTGCCATTCGGTGTCTGCGCCGACGGCGCAGGGTCCGAAGGGAAGCGCATGGGGGCCGGCGGTGACGGCTCCGCGGATGAGTTCGCCTTCGTTGAGTTCCGTGGTGCAGTGCCATGCTCCAGGAGCGATGCGTTCCCATGCGATCTCGCGTTGGTTTTCTGCGCGGGGGCCAGATGCGAGGAAGAGTCTGGGGGCGGTGGCGGCGAACGTTTCGTTCCATGAGGGATCGTGCTGCAGGGTCATGGTCAGGGTGGTGCCTTCGGTGGCCCAGCGGAGGCCGAGGCCATCCGGGAGATCGTCGCCCATGAGCCAGCGTGCGAAGGTGAGGAGGAAATTGCGGCCGTCGGGCCATTGGCGGGCGGCGGTGGAGAATTCCCCGGCGAGGGGGAACGCGATGGCGGCGGTGCGGCCGGTGCCGCGTCGGCCCCATGCGACGAGCGGGGCGGCGAATTCGTCGGTGGTGACGAGCGCGTGGGACGCCCATGGGCGGCGGTAGGAAAGGTTGTAGGCGTCGGTTCCGGTGAGCCATGCGAGGGGCTGCGGGGAAATTTCCTGCCATTGTCCGGTGGGGGCGGCCGGAGTGGGATCGGTCAGGAAGAGGGAACGGGCGACGGCGATGGTTTCGGCGGTGAAGATCGAGGGCAGGTCGTCGGCTGAAGCGGAGAAGAAGGCACGGCCCTTGCCGAGGCTGGCGATTTCCTCGAGGAGGGCGGCATCGGGGTCGTCGCGGGTGCCGAGGGCGATGACGCTGACGGAGGCTCCGGCGGCGGTGATGGCTGCGAGGGTTTCGCGGTAGCTGGCGGGTTCTTCGGCGTCGGCGGCGTCGGCGAAGAGGATGATGTGGCGGGTGGCGGCGGGGGAACTGCGGATCTGTTCCCATGCGGCTGCGAGGGCCACTCCGATGAAGATGCCACCGCCACCGCTGCTGATGCCTTCGGTCCTGCGGATGAGGCTGCGGCGGGTGCTTTCGTCGCCGATTCCGGTGAGTGGGATGATGGACTGGGCGGCGGTATCGACGGCGAGGACGGCGGCGGCATCCTGAGGGCCGAGGAGGGCGATGGCGCGGGCGGCTCCTGCATTGGCGAGTTGCATTTTCGTGCTGCGGCCCGCGTAGGCCGACATGCTGCCTGAGCGGTCGAGGGCGATGGCGAGGGCGGTCTGGAGCCGGACCACGTCCTCGCGGAGTTCCATGGAGACCGGCAGGAGGGGGTCGGCGGCCGACTGGCACCATCCACCTGCGCCGAAGCTGTAGCGTCCTCCGGCCATGAGGAGACCGCCGCCCTGGGTTTCCACGAAGAACGGGAGGGATGCGGTGAATTCCGGCGGCACTTTCCATGCCGGCACGTTATTCAGTATGACCGCGCGGCAGCCCGTGAGGATCCCGGGGCGGAGGGTGGCGGGGTCGGTGACCGTTTCCACGCGGAACTGCGTGGCGAGTGTGGCTGCGGCGGGATCGTTTGCGTATCCAGTGATCAGGAGCAGGCGTGGTTTGTCGGCGAGTTCGATCCATGCGTCGCGGCGGTTGTTGCCTGGGCGTGGGTCATCCGGCGGGGAAATGAGGATTTCGTAGCGGTGACTGCCTGCGGTGGTGAGTTGGTCCGTGAAGCGGGGCTGGGCGCGGCCGTTTTGGAGCTGAGTGGTGGATTGGTGGATCAGGGCTCCATTCCGCAGGATGGTGATGGGGATGGTGGCGCCGGCTGGTCCTGTGATGTCGGCTTCGATGAGGAATGGTTCGCCTGGCCGGGTGCGAGGCGGCAGCGACACGCTGCGGACCGCGAAGTCGCGCTCTGTGGGTGGATTGAGGAAGCGGACATCGAGCGGGACGCCTGCGGTGGTCAGTTCCGCGCCGATGCCTGCGAGGGACTCTGTGCTGAAGCCATCGGTGAGGGCGAGGAAGCGGGTTGGTTTTTCCGTGTTTCGGAGCGCGAGGGCGGTGCGGATGGCGAGGGCGGTGCGGGTGAGACCGCGGTTGCCTGGGAATTCCGGGCTGCTGCTGCCGGGATCGCGCGGGTGGGCCTCTGCGGCGAAATCGATCCAGCGGATCTGATGGTTTGCGGACGGCAGGCTGCTGCCGAGGAGTTTTTCCCATTCCGGGAGTGATGCTTCCGTTGCATCCGCCGTGCTGGCCGAGCGGTCCACGAGCACCCAGAGGTCGGTGCCGTTTGGCTGGAAGCCAGCGGTGGGGTCGGCGAGCGCGATGACGACGAGCGCGGCCATGATGCTGCGGAGCGGTGGGCGCAGGAAGCGGCCCTGTGGCGTGGCGGCGGCCAGAGCGAGCCCTGGCAGGAGAAGGAGCCATGCAGGCGCATTGAAATGCATCGCCGTGGGTCAGCTGGCGGATCGTTCAGGATTCCTGCGGGGAATCATCCTGGGATTCCGCGTTTGTTTCCTGTGCGGGCGGCGGTTCCGGGGGAGGGAGCGCGGCCGGAACGGGCAGACCGGCCTGCTGTCTGAGGTCGGCGATCTGGCGGTCGAGCGACTCGATGCGGCGGCGGGTTTCCGTGAGCATGGAGGCGACGGCGGTGCGGAGTTCGGAGGTTTCCGTTTCGCTGAGGGTATCCGGGATGGTGAATTCCGCGCCGCCGGGGCGGCGGTAGAATTCGAGGGCGGTTTCGAGGTCCACGGTGCGGAGTTCGTCGCGCTGCATGGCGCTGGCGACGCGGTCCCGCAGGGAAGCCGGCTGATCCGGTGGCAGGGCGACGGGGGACGACTGGCGGGCGATTCTGCGTTCGAGGAGGCGGGCGAGGATTTCCCGTTCGATGGTGAAGTAGCCGCGTTCGAGGAAGTGGAAGAGGCTGGTGAGGCGGCTGAGGTCGAGGGATTCCGGATCGAGGTCGAGGAATGAATCGAAGTGGTTGTCGAGGTGTATCTGCTGGAGCTGCTGGAGTTCCTGCTGGAGGGAGCTGACTTGTTTCTGGACGCCCTGCCATGCGGTGACCCACTGGATGAGTTCCGGCTGCGGGTGCAGGGTGCGGCGGGGCTGCGGGGTGGGTGGTACGAATCTTCCGGCGGGCGGCGGGGGTTCCGTGACGGGACGGCAGGCCGGCTCCGCGAGGATGGCGGCGAGCATGGGAACGGAGAGCCAGGGCAGCCGGGTCATGGTTGGGCCCGGAGGTCGAAGCAGAGCAGGCGGGCTGGCTTGCCATTGAGCCGGTCCGGTTCGTTCTGGCTCACGTAGAGGAGACCGTGACTGAGAGCGGGCAGGGTCCAGCTCTGGGTGGCGACGAACGGCTGGCAATGGCTGCCGACGGTGGCCGATTCCGGGGAGAGGTTGAGCCAGCAGAGGGTGCCCCATTCACCGAGGCAGAGGAAGCGGCCGTCCACGCGGAGGAGACTGCCGCGGAAGAGACCGACGGGAATTTCCTGGCCGTCCGGCGACTTCATGGGAAAGGAGAACTGTTTCTTCCAGCGGAGCGCGCCTGAGCCGGCGTCGAGGCAGACGAGCTGGCAGGAACGTTCCTTTTCGCCACTGAAGCCGTAGAGGTGGCCGTCGTGGTAGACCGGTGTGGTCCAGTGGCAGGCGAGGTCTTCCGATTTCCATGCTGGTTCCCATGATTGGTCATCCTTCATGGTGAGCATGACGCCACCGTTGCAGGGGCTGTCGCGGTCGATGTATGCGTGGGAGAGGAAGACGCGGCTGGGGCCGCAGAGGACTGGGCTGGCGGCATTGACGCTCGGGTAGCGCCGGGCGCGCCAGAAGAAGGGTTCGTCTGATTTTCCGCTGGCGGGGTCGATGCTGAGGAGGCCGCCGGTGGCGGGGTCGGATTTGCCGCCTGCGAAGACGAGGATGCGTTCCTTGCCATGGAGCTGGGCGCTGATGGGGGAGGCGTAGCTCTGGCCCCATGCGTGGCTGGTCATCCAGCGGAGTTTGCCGGTAGCGAGATTGAAGGCAGCGACGCAGCGGTCCTCCGAGCCGCCGAGGTTGACGATGACGAGGTCCTTGTGGACGAGCGGGGAGGCACCCGATCCGAAGAAGTACTTAGGGACACCGAAGTCCGTTTCGCAGTCATGTTCCCAGAGGAGATCGCCGTTGGCGGTGTTCCGGCACTGGAGCCGGCTGGTGACACCGAAGGTGATGACTTTATCCCCGGCGACGACCGGGGCTGCGCGCGGTCCGCTGCCGTATCCGAAGTCGTCGGCGTAATCGATGGGGTAGCTGTGCGACCAGAAGCGCTGGCCGGTGATGGCGTCGAGGCAATCGATTGTCTCGCGGCTGTTCCGGTTGTGGAAGAGGAAGAGACGGCCGGCGGCGATGGCTGGGCTGGCGTAGGAATCGCCGCGGGTGCATTCCCAGACGAGTGGTGGTCCGGTTTCCGGGAAGCTGGGGAGGAGGCGGGTTTCCGGCGAGGCCGGGTGGTCGGCTGGGCCGAGGAAGCGTGGCCAGTCGGAAGTGACGGCGTCGGAGGCGATGGTTGATGGGGCCTTGTGGGAGGTGAGGCCGTCCCATGGGGTGGCGGCGGCGGTGGCGGCGGCCGCGGAGGCGAGCAGCAGGAGCCAGGCAGCCGTCATGGAGGCCCGGCTGGCGGGGAATTGCGGGTGGAATTGATCAGGCAGCATGGCAGACGTCGCGGATTGCGGAGTTGAGGGCGTGGATGGCCGAGGAGATTTCTGCGGTGGTGATGCAGAGAGGTGGCATGAAGACGAGGGTATCGCGGACCGGGCGGGTGAGGAGACCGTATTTCCGTGCGGCTGTGCAGATGCGGGCACCGGTCTGGAGTGCGGGAGGGTAGGGGGTTTCGGGGGCGCGGACGATGTCGATGCCGGCGATGAGGCCGCACTGGCGGGTGGCAGCGATGTGCCGGGGGTGGCAGCGGGAAAGCTGCTGCAGTTCCGCGGCGAGGTGGGCGATGAGGGGCTGGATGCGTTCGAGGGTGTTTTCCGCGGTGAAGGTTTCGAGGGAAGCGAGGGCGGCGGCGCACCCGAGCGGGTTGGCACTGTAACTATGGCCGTAGTAGAACGTTTTCTGTTCCGCGGCCGAGCCGAGGAAGGCCGAGAAGATGCGTTCGGTTGTCATGGTGGCTGCGAGCGGCAGGAATCCTCCCGTGAGGCCTTTGGCGAGAGCAAGGATGTCCGGAACAACGTTTTCGTGCTGACAGGCGAACATGCGTCCGGTGCGTCCGAAGCCCGTCATGACTTCGTCGGCGATGAGAAGAACCCCGTGCGTCTGGCACCATGTGCGGAGCTGGGACAGCATGCCCGTGGGCCAGAGGCGCATGCCGGCGGCACCCTGGATGAGAGGTTCGATGACGACGGCGGCGAGCGAATCGGTTGTTTCCGCAGGGAGGCCGGCGAGATCTTCCATGCTGTGCACGAGCAGGGCATCGGTGCCGAATCCGCGGAAGCGGTCGTGGAAGGCCGGGATGCCGCCGAGCGAAGCGGCTCCCATGGTATCGCCGTGGTAGGCGAGCGAGAACGAGGCGAAGCGGCGGCGCTGCGGCTGGCCGGTGAGCTGGAAGTACTGGAGTGCGAGTTTGAGACCGCATTCGATGGCGGTGGAGCCATCGTCCGAGAAGAAGACGCGGCTGAGTGGATTCTCCGGCCAGAGCGAGACGAGCGCTTTGGCGAGGCGGGCGGCGGGGGCATTGATGAAGCCGAGTGCCGAGACATGAGCGATCGACTGCAGCTGGCTGGTGATGGCGCTGGTGATGGCTGGATGGCGGTGACCGTGGATGCAGGTCCAGATGGTGCTGTTGCCATCGAGGTACTGGATGCCTGCATGATCCCGGAGCCATGCGCCCGAGCCGTCGGTGATGATGAGCGGGTGGTGGTCCGGGTCGCACCATTCCTGCATCTGGGTGAAGGGATGCCAGTGATGGGCCTTGTCGGCGGCGATGATTTCCGCGGCTTCCTGTTCCGTCATGGTGGCGGGTGGCGGGGTCATTTGAGAGAAGTGAGCCATGCCATGAGATCGCGGATTTCGCGTGGGGTCAGGATGGTAGCCACGGAAGGCATGGGGCTGGCTGGTTCACTGACCGATGCGATGGCGGCGCCCGGGATGGCGAGGAACCGGGAACCGGTGTCGAGCATGGTTTCCGTGGCATTCCTGCGGTTGATGTGGCCACTGCGGATGGAGCCATCGGTCAGGGTGATGGAATGTCTTGCGAAGTTTGGCTGGCACTTGAGGGATGGCGAGATGAGGGCTTCGAGGATGGCGGAGGGGCTGAGGCGGCTGGCGAGGCCATCGATTTCCGGTCCGGTGGATCCGCCGCGGGCATTGATCTGGTGGCAGGAGAGGCACTGGGCGGACGGGTGGGATTCGAAGATGATGCGGCCGAGGGCCGGGTCGCCGCCGGCCTGGGTCATGCGCCAGCGGGCGAGGGGGTCGAAATTGCTGCGCAGGGAGGCGTCCCATTGTTCGAGCCAGCGTCTCCAGCGCGAGCGGGGTTCGTGGTCGCGGCTGGTGAGGGCTTCGAGGATTTCGACATGGCAGGCCGGGTCGGGCTGTCCGAGGATCCAGCGGGAGACGACGAGGCCCCAGAGTTGTTCGCTGTCGTTTCCCTGGTAGCGGTTGAGAGCGCGCAGGACCGTCTGCAGTTCCGGGACCGTGCCTGATTCCAGCGAACTGGCGAGCTGCGAAGGAAGGGAGCCGGGGGATTGCTGGAGGGTGAGGCGGCGGGCTTCGGCGAGCAGGGCTGCGGGTGGAGGGGATCGGGGTGGGGGAGGGGCCGCGGGAAGTTCCGTGGCATTGGGCAGGGGAAGGGCGGGAGGTTCAGTGGGGCGCAGGAGCTGCCATGAAGTCTGCGCGGCGAGGGATGGCGAAGCTTCGCCGAGGAGGCGGAGTGCTCTGAGCCGAGTGGATTCCGGCTGGGAGGAATCGAGCGCATGGCTGGTCAGCCGTTCCGCCGTCGGCGGGGCGGTGCTTCTGGAGAGTTCGCGGGCGCGGGCGGCGAGGGAACCGGAGAAGAGCTGGGGGAGGATGGCGCGCAGGGCTGGGCGGGCCGTGTCCGGGTCGCGTGGAATGGGTGGGAGGAAGCGTTTGTGAATGGGGTCGAGCTCCGGTGGCTGGTGCCATGAGGCAAGGGTTTCGAGGGCGAGGGCGCGGCTGGCGGCGGGCAGGATGGGTTCGGGGAGTTCGAGGAGTCGGCGGACCGTCTGAGCGGCGGCCGGGGTGCCGGTGCGCTGGGCTGCCGCGAGAATGCGGGCGAGGAGGGTGGGATTGCTGAAGGCGGGGGCGGTTCCGCAGCGGTCTGCCAGTGCCGCGATGGCTGGCCATGCCGGCAGGAAAACGTCGTCGTACAGCTGGATGGCTGCCTCTGTGGCCATGGCGGGGTCCGGGTCGAGCAGGGCGTCCGCGGCGGCGGGGTGGCGGGCGAGCCGGAGCGATTGGAAGATGATGGCGCGTAACTCGGCAGGGGTTTCCGAGCGAATGCGGTCGGCCAGTTCTTCCGGGGGGAGGCAGCGGGCGAGGCAGGCAGTGAGGGCTGCTTTCAGGGAGTGGTCGGCCGGGATTGGTTCGGGGAGCCGGGCGAGCACGTGGCTGGCGGTGGAGACGGGGTCCAGTTCTGTGGCGGCCAGAAGGGCGGCGGCGGCGACGGCTGGTGCCGGGTCGCTGAGGAGCCGGAGGGCGACTGGGGAAGCCATGCCGGGTTCGCACTCCGGGAGCCGGAGGGCGGCTGCTTCGCGGAGCGTCGCGTCCGGCAGGCTGGCGCACGCGAGGAATTCCGTGGCGAGTGCTGGATGGGAAGCTGCGAGATTGGCGAGGCAATGGAGAGCGTTGAGGCGGGCTGCCGGCGGCAGTTCCGGGTCTGCTGCGATGGAATGGCAGGATGCGGCGAGTTCCGGAGAGGCGCGGCGGTTGATTTCGCGGGCGGCCATGGCGCGGAGGGGCGGGTGGATGCTGCGCAGGCGTTCCGCCAGCTGCGCATCGCTTAGGCGGAGAGGATCATCGCGCAGAAAGACCGAGCCACTGGCCCATGCGGGCACGAGGGTGTCGGGAAGAGCCATGGCTTTGAGAATCCGGCAGGGGGCATTGGCAGAGAAGGAACTGCCCCAGTCGGTCCAGAAGGCTGAGCCATCTGGCGTGATGGTGATGGCGGTGGTGGATCCGCCGTTCCAGAGGGTTTCGCTGGTGGCGAGTTGCCATCCCTGCGGGGAGCGGGTGGCGATGATGCGCTTGATACCCGATTCGGTACCGGGGCCGAAGCCAGCGAGGAGGCTGACTGTGTCATGGGACACGGGGTCGGCAGGGTCCGGGAGGACGCAGGTGATGACGCCGGGGATAACGATGGGATTTTCCGTCAGGGTGCTGCCTTGATGGAGGCAGTGGAGGCGGGACGACTGGGGTCCGGTGACTTCGGCCAGCCAGATGCGGCCAATGGGATCGGCGCAGACTGCGGAAGGATTCTGGAGATTGGCGGCGAGGACCTGAAGGTGGCTGCCGTCGGGCGAGCACCGGAGGAGGGCTGGAGTGTCGATCAGGCCGAGCCGTCCGGAGTCCGGGGATTCGGGTCGGGCTCCCCTTGATGAGGTGAGGAAGGCGAGATCGCCATTGGGCAGGGTGATGGGAGAAAGGACGCCGGGTCCGGCGTTCCCGGAGCGGACACCGAGTCCGGAGATGATGGCTTGTGCGGTTCCATCGGCCGGCGAGATGCGCCAGAGCGACGGGGTGCACGCGAAGATCAGCCGTCCGGTGGTTTCGCTGACCAGTCCGGCGGCTGGGCCGGTTTCCGGTTCCTGGAACCGGGCGGAGACGGACCGGGTGGATGATCCGCGGGATTCCCCGATGGCGATCACTGATTCAGATTCCGCTACGAGCGCATCGGGACCGGCTCCCCCGGCAATTTTCCCATCCGCAAGCCACCGGAGCAGGAGGCGTCTGCGGTCCTCGACCGAAGCGAGGCGCGCGTCATCCTCCGCGAGGGCGGGGTCCGCCGCGGCAGGAACCGTACCCCGGCCGAACGAGCGGCCAGTGATGGCCCCCCAGAGCATTCCTGTGGGATCGGAGGCGAGGCCAGTGACCAGCCGTTTATCCGGTCCCGTCACCGTCTGGGCCGACCACATGGCGGCCCTCCCTGCTGGGAACGGAGCCACTGTCAGCAGAGCAACCAGCATAGGGGTGCGGAACCGGTCCATGTGGGGTACGATGCAGGAAGGTGACGTCCTCCGCAAATGGGTTCCGCTGATCCCCCGCCGCCGTTTCCGGTTTCTCAACGGGTTCCCTCAGCAGGAAGAAGGAGGTGATTCATTTTCATTCTTCCTGTTGATTCCTTAGGATTTAAAATTTATATTTCTTAAATATTAAGCGCAGTTCTGAGAAGAAAGTGGACAGACTGCGAAAAAGTTCTGGACATTCTGGGGGCTTCAGTTACAACTTCTAATGTTGGCCCATCGGCTAGCAAAACCAAAACCCAAAAATCGAAACCAATGAAGCTTACCCTTGCTGTTGCGGCAATTGCTCTGGCGTTCTCCTCGGCCAATGTGCACGCCTCCCGCAGGCCCCTCCCGCCTTCCGGGGCAGGAGTTGTCGTACCTCCCCCGCCCGCTGGTCCTGTGGTCAGCAGCCTCCCCACCGGCTGATTTAGGGGCAAACTTGGCTCTCCTGAAAAGGTAGGGTCAAGTTCTTCACAATAAACCCTAAACGTTACCTTATCTCTTACCTCAATGAAATTTTCTTTATTTTTGGCCGCCGCTAGCCTCGGGATGGCTTCGGTCGCGAGTGCGCAACTTGGTATCGACTTTGGCGATACGGCTCTTTATCCCGGTCCTGATGTTGCTGGCAGTGATGGCTGGACCATCAGTGATGCGACTAGCGGTCTTTCATTTCTGACCGACGTCGGTGGTTCCAACTGGGGTTCTCTCGGTGGCTACTACGATGTGCCGACGGCACCGGGTGAAGTTTCCCTCAGCCACTCGGTCGGCGCTCCTGCGAAGACCTCTTCCCTGTTCACCAAATTCTTTATCGAGCCGAGCAGTTCAACTTACCCTGGCCGCGATTCCTTCGGATTTCGGTTTGGAGGCGGTACTAGTGGGCTTTTCGAGTTCCAGTTTGTCCCGAACAATTCGACCCCGGGCCTGATGGACATCTTCGTGGGTGTTGGCGGGGCTACTCCTGTGGCTTCGGGATCGGGTCTGTATGATAACACCATGTACCTGCTGCAGGTTGATTTCAACGAAGGAGGCTCTGGAAGTCTGGAAATGTTTGCCACCATCGGAGGTAGCTCAAATTCCTTCACGCTTTCGGACTTCCTTCCCGGTCAGGCCAACGCCACCTGGACTGATTTTCAAGTTCTCTGGGGTGCCCAGACTGGTGGTGACAACTTCATTGCCCTGCAGGGATTCAGTTCGGTGCCTGAACCGGGTAGTGCGATGGCATCGCTGCTGGCTGGTGTGATGGGTTTGACGGTGACGATGCGTCGCCGCCGTCGGGCCTGATGAATTAGTGTTTCGATTTGGTTTTGGTGGGAAGCCCAGCTGGATGATGATTCCGGCTGGGCTTCCTTCTTGTTCTGATGGGGTGGCAGGGACGCGGAAATCGTTGGGCTGACCTAGCATCGGGACCCAATCCGGGAGTAATCACGTGAACGAACTTGAGCATGAGCAAGGGGAGGATCGGGACCCTGGGAGGGGCGCGGTTGTCTTTGGAATCTTCGGGCTGCTGTGTCTGCTGATGCTGGCGGCTCCGGGCCTGATGTTCCGGGTGTGGGGTGGGGCGTTGGTTGGACTGGTGGGATTGCTGATGGCATGGCTGCCTCCCATGTATCGTCTGGGGCGGTGGCATTGGGTGCTGGCGATTGGATTTCTCGGGTGTGCGGGTCTTGGATTGCTGCCGGTTGGTATGGTGCATGCACCGGAGTGGAGGGGGGTGCTGGTGTCGCTGGGCCTGCCTGATTCCGGGAAGGTCACACTGCAGCCGCTGTGGACCTTGCAGAGTCTGGCGGCGATGACCGTCACGGTGGTTGGAGTGCTGTATCTTCAGGGACATCGGACGGATCATGGAGGTCAGCACTTGCTGGCGTCGTGGTTTGTGGGTGGGGTGGCGCTGCTTGCTTTGCTGGCGGTGGCGGCGCATCACGGGCAATGGAGGGTTCCGTGGGATTTGAATCCTGCCTTTGGGTTTTTCCCGAACCGGAATCATTTTGGGACGCTTCTGGTGATGGGGATACTGGCTGGGCTTGGGGTAGCGGTGCAGTCGCTGCGGATCCGGCGGTGGCTGAGTGGGGTGGTGGTGTTGATTTGCGTGGGGTTTCTGCTGACGATTATCGTGGGCCAGCTAGGCAGCCGGGCGGCGGTTCTGCTGGTTGCGGGTGGATTTGGGACGTGGGTTCTGCTGATGGGTGGCAAATACCTTGGGGCGCGGCTGCTGACGGTGGTGTTTATGCTGGGCGTGGTCGCAGTGCTTTACTTTCAGTCGGCTGATTCCGAGGCGCGGGACCGGCTCATGGGCAAGGCGAGGCGGGCGGAACTGGTGTCAGGTGAACGGGATGTGCCTGCGGAGGCATCCAGATCCAGCAGTGCCGAGTGGGAGAATGAGGACGCTGCGGGGGAGGATGCGAGGATTTCGATTCAGAAGGATGCGCTTGGGATCATCCGTGATTTCCCTGTGACGGGAGTGGGAGCGGGGCAGTTTGCGGCCGTTTTTCCGCTGTACCGGAACGCCACGGCTTTTCATGCGGACGCGAGGTCGGTGCATCCGGAGAGCGATTGGCTGCTGGTGGCGTCCGAGTGTGGGATTCCGGCGGTACTGTTTCTGGCTGGGCTGGTGGCGGTGGTTGGATGGGGTGGGTTGGGGGCTACTCTGCATGGTCATGCGAGGGCATTGCGGACGGGTTGTGTGGTGGCTGCGCTTGTGCTGCCGGTTCACGGGTTTGGAGATGTACCGTCGCATCATACGGCATTGGTGTGGGTGGCGGCGTGGCTGGTGGCGATGGGTTTGCGTGGACGGAAGCTTGTGCGGGCGAGTCGTGTGGAGAGGCTCGTTTTCCGGGTGCTGGGGATGGGGGTGATGGTGGCGGGTGGTATGGTGGTGTGGGCGGATCGCACTGGGTATCCGCCGGTGGCGAGGGCGCTTGAGGCGAAGACGGCAGTGGATGTGGATGTTCTTTTCCGGGAGGACCTGCGGAGGCAGGAAGAGGCGCGCGCGGCTGGGAAAACCGAGTTGGAAGACCTCGGGGCAGCGGATCCGCTGGAGGTGGCGAAGACGAGGGTTAACGAGGCGCTGCGGGTCGCTCCGATGTCAGCGCATCTGCACGGGCTTGCGGGTATGGTGCAGATGCAGTTTACCGATATGGAGGAGGAGGTCACGCGGGAGTTCAGGCTTCAGAGGGCATTGGATCCCATGGGGGTGAAGGTGGTGCTGGATCAGGGCATGTCATGGGCTCCCTACTTTCCTGAGCGGGTTCCGGAGTGCTGGGGAGAGGCGTTGCGGAGGGCGGAGATTATTGATCGGAAGCAGGATGGTACCCTGATGGGAGTGGTTCCTGTTTTCGGGAGGCTGCTGGCGGCGGTCCGGACCTATCCCGGGCTGGGGGGATCGCTTGTGGAAACGGGTCGCGGACATCCTGAGGTGATCGACAAGTGGGCCTCCGAGGTGGGACCGCAGAGGGTGGATGGGATCATGTCCGGATTGGCATCGGTGGTGAAGGAAGAGACCGGGCGGGAGTGGGTGATGTCAGTGTGGCGGCAGTATGGGAAGAAGGGACCACCGCAGCCGAAGGAGACTGGTCGGTAGGGGGTTGCCGGACCGGGAGCATTTTTCATGAAGGCTTTCTTTGATCCGCTGGCGGTCATATGGCTGGCTGCCCTGGGGTTTGTGATTGGGCGGATGGTGAAGGAGCGAGGGCGGTGCCGAAGGGGGGTGCTGCTGGGCTTGCTGGGCCTGCTGGCATTTCCACTGATGGAAGTGCTGCGGTTGCCGGCGCGGCTGCAGGCGTCGCTCGAGGAACCGTACCGTAACGTGCCGGGGTTGGCGGAACTTGAGGTGGCGGGGATTGATGCGGTGATGGGCTGCGGTGGCGTGCTGGCGGGATCGGTTCCGGATCTGACAGGGTCGGACTATCATGATTCGGTCGACCGGTTTTTCACAGCGGTGACGGTGGGGAAGCGCCTTGGTTGTCCGGTGGTGTGGGGTGGTGGTGATGCGGGTGGTGTGCCGGAATCCGGGAGGTTGCGGGCGATGCTGGAGTCGTGGGGGGTGGAAGGTGTGGAGTTTCTTGGTGTGGGCTTGTGCCGGGACACGCGGGATGAGGCGGTCAAGTCTGCGGTGCTGGCGGGGGAGCGTGGGTGGAGGCGCGTGGTGCTGGTGACATCTGCGTGGCACATGAAGCGTGCCGAAGCCGCCTATCGTTCTGCAGGTCTCGAGGTGGTTCCGGTGGCCTGTGATTTTGCGGGGATGGCGGCGGTGGCAGCGGACGGGCCTGTGCAGGTGCTGCCTTCGTCTGGCAGCATGAGGGCGGTGTATTTCTGGCTGACCGAACTGGTGGGTCGGGTTTATTACCGTTGGCGGGGTTGGCTGTGATGGATGCGGAATTGCTTTCGGCTTGCCTGGGGAGCAATCTGCCGATAAGGCGCGCGGGGTTGTCCGTGGCTGAAGATGGCGGCGGGCTGCGCCATTCTGTTTCCAATCATCACTAACCAAACTGCACATCATGGCTGACTTAGACGGACAAAAGAAAAGCAAGGAATTCTTCACTGAGGTTCCGCAGGCTGCTCCTGGATTTTTTCTGAAGGGATCGCATCAGTATGACTGGGGGCTGAAGAACCGACTGAGCCGGGTATTCAATCCGAAGGATGGGCGCACGCTGATGCTGGCGTTTGACCATGGGTATTTCCAGGGGCCGACGACTGGGCTGGAGCGGATTGACCAGACGATTCTGCCGCTTGAGCCGTATGTGGACTGTCTGATGCTGACGCGGGGGATTCAGCGGAGTGTGGTGCCGGCGACGACGCAGAAGGCGATTGCGCTGCGGGCTTCGGGCGGCACGAGCATGGTGAGTCCATTTGATGTGTGGGAGGGGGTGGACGGGGATGACAAGATCAAGCTGGAGCGTCCGGGGTATGAACCGCTGTCCAACGAGAGTATTGCGTGCAGCATTGAGGAAGCGCTGCGGTTGAATGCGAGTGTGCTGGCGGTGCAGGTCTTCATTGGGAGCCAGCATGAGCGTCAGACCATCAAGAACATGACGGATCTGATCGATGAGGCCAACCGCTATGGCATTGCGGTGATGGGGGTGGTGGCGGTGGGGCGTGCCATGGCGCGGACGGCGCAGTATTTCCGTCTGGCGACGCGGATCATGGCTGAGTTGGGCTGTCATCTGGTGAAGTGTTATTACACGGACAAGGAATTCGAGACGATCACGAGCTGCTGTCCGGTGCCGATTGTGATTGCCGGGGGCAAGAAGCTTCCGGAGCTGGACGCGCTCAAGATGTCGTATAATGCGCTGCAGCAGGGAGCGAGCGGCGTGGACATGGGCCGGAACATTTTCCAGGCTGACGATCCGGTGGCGATGGTGCAGGCGGTGGCAGGGGTGGTGCACGGTGGTCTGACGCCGCAGAAGGCATTCAAGCTTTATGAAGAGCTGAAGGCTGGCCGGAAGCCGAAGAAGAAGTGAGGCTGGCCGGATTTCCGGGGATTCACTGAAACGAAACGCCGCGGTGGGTGATTACCTGCCGCGGCGTTTTGTGTTTTTGGATCTGGGAATGCTTTGGTCAGCGCGTTTGAGGTACGGCGTAGATGCCGCTTTCCGGGAGTGGGGGGTTGAGGCGAGGGATCTTGTTTGCGCCTGGCGGGCGGATGGGTGCGGGCGGGCGGGTGGATGGGGCTGGGAGGGCCGTGGAGGGATTGGGGGTGGAGTCGGAGGGCTGGGGGAGTTGGCTGGCGACGTTTTTCAGGGGGGCTGCCGAGTCCGGGCGTTTGCGTGGTTGTGCTGGGGATGGTCTGGGGAGTGGGGTGGAGCGGACGAAGCCGGTGGGTTCCGTGAATTCCGCAGAGGGATTGCCGGCTGGGTTGGATGGGTTGGCCTGCGGGCGCTGACGCTGGAGGAAGAGGGTTGTGGCGAGAGTGATGGCGGCGCAGGCGGCGAGGGGGCGGAGCCATGGGCGGGTGCGCCGATTTGTCCGGGTGGTGGGAGGGGAAGTGCCGGCGAACCGTTGTGCGAGGGATTCCGGGGTGGCGGCGAGGATGACGGCGCGGAGGGTGGGATCGGGAGCGGGGAGTGGTTCGCGGTGGAAGGCGGCGGCGAGTCGTTCGGCGGTGCGGCGGACGGCCTCTGCTTCGGCGGGTCCGGTTGGTGCTGAGCGGAGGGCTTGGAGAATTTCCGGTTCTGGTGCGCCGTGCAGGTGTTCGCCGAGGGCGAGGGCAGTGAAGTCCGGGTGGTCCGAGGAAGGGTGCATGGGGTCAGGGGGTCGAGGGGCAGAGAGAAGGTCTGCGGTGGTCCGGGAGGTGGCCGAGGAGTTCGCGGAGGCGGCGGAGGCCTGTGTGGATGAGGAAACCGACATTGGTGACGGAGAGGCCGGTGGCGGCGGCGATTTCGCGGTAGCTGAGGTCGTGCTGGAATTTGAGCCGGAGGCATTCCGACTGATTGCGGGGGAGTTTCTGGAGGAGCTGGAGAATGGCGGTGGCGTCGTCGTGGGCGGCCGCGGATTCAGCGGGCTGGGGGGCTTCTGTGGCGATGCTGGTGAAGTTCTCCGGGTCCGTGCTGACGAGGCGGCGGTGGCGGCGGAGCCAGTCGATGGCGCGGTGGCGGCAGACGGTGAAGAGCCATGCTTTGAGGCCAGGGCCGTCGAGAGCGGTGGGATTTGCGTGGGTGCAGAGGCGGAGGAAGGTATCCTGAACGATATCGCGTGCGGCGTCGTGGTCGCTGGTGATGCTGGCGGCGTAGCTGGTGAGGGCTGGGCTGAACTGGTCGACGGCCCGGAGCACGAGTTCCCGTGGGATGGTCTGGGCCGGTTGGGGAGAGTTCATGGGGAAGAGGAAGGCCGCTAGGTAGGGGAACGTGGGGCTGGGGAGGTTTCCTGGAAAGAAGATTCTGGCTGGGCGAGTCGGGCGTGCGGTGGCGTGGCGGCATTGGATGCGTAGGGCGGCGGACTTGCGGCGTGGAGGGGCGTCCCTCAGGGTGTTTTGATGAAAAGGAGAGTTCTGTTGTCGTTTCTGGTGTCTGCGGCTGTTTTTGCCGGGGAGAAGCCTTTGGTGGAGCGGGTGGGACCGGATGGGGAGAAAGGGCAGGCGCGCGTGGTGACACCGGACAATGCGCTGCTGACTCCGCTGGGGCGGCAGGTGGAACTGCCCGGGATGCGTCCGCAGGCGGCGGCGCTCAGTCCGGATGGGAAGCTGCTGGTGGTTTCCGGGAAGGCGTCCGTGCTGGTGGTGATTGATCCTGCGGATGGGCGCGTACGTGAGACCGTGGCGCTGCCGTCCGAGAGCGACACCCAGCCGGCGATTGAGGATCGGCTGCTCAAGCCTGACAAATCGGGTCAGCTGAGTTTTACGGGGCTGGTGTTTTCCCCTGATGGGAAGAGGATTTATCTATCCAACGTAAATGGGAGTGTGAAGGTGTTTGCGGTGAGTGACGAGGGGAAGGTGCGGCCGTCGCACAGCATACTGCTGCCGGAGGTGAAGGCCGAGGGCCGCAGCCGGGAGATTCCTGCAGGACTGGCGGTGAGCCGGGATGGGAAGCGGCTTTATGTGGCCATGAATCTGAGCAATCAGCTGGGCGAGCTTGATACGGAAGGCGGGAAGCTTCTGCGGACGTGGCCGGTGGGGATGGCCCCGTACGACGTCGTGTGGACGCCCGAGCGGGTTTATGTGAGCAACTGGGGAGGGCGGCGGCCTGATGGATCATCGCCCGTGGCGCATGCCGGGCGGGGGAATGAAGTCCGTGTCGATCCGCGCACCGGGGCAGCGCTGGAGGGATCGCTCAGTGTCGTTCCGCTGGCCGAGGGAGGTAAGGTGGCGGAGCATGTGACGGGGCGGCATGCGTCCGGGCTGGCCATGTCGCCGGATGGGAAGTGGCTTTGTGTGGCGTGTGCGGCATCTGATTTCGTGGATGTGTTCGATGTGGGGCAGCAGCGTTTCGGGGGACGGATTTTTCCGAAGCACACGCCGGCCGATCTGTTCGGGGCGGCTCCCAACGCGTTGGCCTTTGATGCGGCTGGGAAGACGCTGTGGGTGTGCAACGGGACGCAGAATGCGGTGGCCGAGATTGAGTTTGCGGATGGGAAGGGTGAACTGGAATCGCTGCTGCCGGTTGGCTGGTATCCTGGGGCGGTGTGTGTCGATGCGGGGCGGGGGCAGTTGTGTGTGGCCAACATCAAGGGGATCGGGGCGAAGGCTGAGGGAGCGCCCGGGACGGGTGGGCGTGGCTTCAACAGTCATCAGTATTTCGGGACCGTGTCGCTCGTGCCGCTGCCGGGCGATGACGGGGCGCGGAAGCAGCATACGGAAACTGTGCTCGCGAATTACCGGGCTCCGAAGATCCTCGAGGCCTTTGCTTCGGCGCGGGAGGGGGTGGCGGCCGTGCCGGTGCCTGAGCGGACCGGCGAACCATCCGTGTTCCGGCATGTGTTGTATGTCATCAAGGAGAACCGGACGTACGATCAGGTGCTGGGTGACATGAAGGAAGGCAGCGGGGATGCGTCGCTGTGCATTTTCGGGGAGGAAGTGACTCCGGCGCAGCATGCCATGTCACGGGACTTTGTTCTGCTGGACAACGCCTACTGTTCCGGGATTCTCAGTGCGGATGGGCATAACTGGTCGTGCAGCGCCATCACGACCGACTACATGGAGCGGCAGTTCGCGGGATTTCCGCGCAGTTATCCGGATGGGTTTGGGCGGAACGGAGCCGATGCGCTCGCGTGGTCGCCTAACGGATTCATCTGGGATGCGGCGCTTGCGAAAGGGAAGGCAGTGAGGCTGTATGGAGAGTTTGCGGAATCCGTGAACCGCTGGCGGGATGGCCGTAAGGCATCGCCGCGCTGGAAGGAGATCTGGGAGGACTGGGAGCAGCACCGGGGAGGTGCGGGGAGTCAGATCGAGCTGCGGGCCATTCCCAGCATTGAGACGATCAAGCCGCATTTCTGTGCGGAGTTTCCGACTTATGACAACGAGATACCCGACCGGGTGCGGGCGGATGTTTTCATCCGGGAGATGGAGGCCGCCGAGCGGGAGGGCCGCGATCTGCCGGCGCTCATGGTGATGAGTCTGCCGGGGGATCACACCAGCGGGGCGCGGGGTGGGAGTCCGACGCCGCGGGCGCATGTGGCGGATCATGACCAGGCTTTTGGGATGCTGGTGGCTGCTCTGAGCCGGACGAAGTTCTGGAAGGACACCTGTGTGATTGCGATCGAGGATGATCCTCAGAACGGGTGGGACCATGTGAGTGGCTACCGGACGACGGCGTTTGTGGCGAGTGCGTGGTCGCGGAAGCAGGGGACGGTGAGCACGGCGTACAATCAGACCAGCATTCTGCGGACGATTGGATTGATCCTTGGATTGCCGCCGATGAATCAGCTGGATGCGTCGGCCACGCCGATGAGGGAATGCTTTGGTGGCGAGCCAGATTTTTCGCCATGGGAATGTCCTGCGGCCCGGTGGGACATGAACGAGCTGAATCCGGCGGCGGCGTCGATCCGGGATGCGGAGCTGCGGAAGGATGCCGAGGTGTCGGCGGCGCTGCCTCTGGAGAAGCTAGATGCGTGTCCCGAGGACGTGCTTAACCGGATTCTGTGGCGGTCGGTGCGGGGGAAGGAACCGTATCCGGAGTGGGCCATCAGTCTGGTGGAAGACGACGACGACTGAGGGGCTGGGGAAAGCCGGACCGTGCCCGCCGGCTACCCTCTGAGTTGGCCGGCGGGCGACGGAACGGATGGTGCAGACCGATTCCGCGGGAACCGGGGCTCACGCAGAGGGGCGGGAGGCCCTGGGATTGCGGCTCCGTGACTGCGCCACGCTGGAGATTAGGAGCGGGAAAGAGTCCAGCTCAAGCGGTCATCGCTGGAAGATGAAGAACTTCCGGCAGGCGAAATTGATGAGGACATTGGGGAGGACGAAACCTGCGAAGGCGGCCCATGTGGGCCATCCGGCGCTGCGGATGAGCCAGTCCTGGATGATGCTGCCGCCGATGGCTCCGGGGGCATTGACGAGGGTGAAGAGGAGGAATTCGCGGATGGGGTGGTGGCGGCCCGAGGTGAAGACCCAGCGGGTATTGAGCCAGTAGACGAGGGCATTCGAGAAGAAGAAGGCGGCGGCGTTGTTGACGAGGGCGTGATTGGCGCGGGTGCTGTCGTCCGGCATGTTGCCCGAGAGGGCCGGATTGATGGTGGCCGAGAGGGTGAAGAAGATGGTTGTGTGGAGGACAAGCGCAGCGACGCCGCAGAGGGCGTACTTGAGGAATTGGATGGCTGGGTGAACGTCGCGGCTGCCGAGTGCGGCGATGATGGTGCGGAGGTCGCTGGAGCGGAGGAAGCGGATGAGTTCGCCCATGGGTTGGATTGGAGAGAGCTAAGCGGAAAGACGGGATCAGGCCCATGCGCCGTAGCGGGACAGCCAGACTTCGCGGGCCATCATGATGTCCTCCTTTTTGCGGCGCGGGCTGAGTTCCCAGACGATGGGGACGTCGTAGGGGACGAGGGGGAGGAGGCGGTCGTAATCGACGCTGCCCTGGAAGGGGACGCGGTGGTCCTGGTCCGGCCAGATGACATCGTGGAAGTGGCAGCCGAGGAGCCGGGGAGCCACCTGGAAGAGCCATTCTTCGTGATCGAGCAGGCCGAGATTGGCCTTGAGCTGGACGTGACCGAAGTCGTGCCAGTAGCCGACCCATGGCGTATCGAAGTCGGCGAGGAGCTGGACCATTTCACGTTCCGTGGGTACCTGTTCGTAGTGGCTGCGGCTTTCGACGGCGACGGGGACGCCGGCTTTTTCGGCGGCTGCGGCGATCTGGGTGAGGGCGTCTTTGGCGCGCTGGAGGTAGAAGGGGCCGAGGGACTCGCGTTTGCGGACCATGGCGAGTTTGCGTCGTGCGAACTCCCGGCTGCTGATTTTTCCGGCGGCGGCGAGGTCCTGGAGTTGCTTCATGGGATGGCCCATGGGGACGGTGCCCATGTGAAGGACGACGTACTGGGCTTCGAATTCCGCGGCGAATTCGAGGGTGCGGAGGGTGAGTTTGAGGGCGCGTTCGCGGTCGAGTTTCCGGTGACTGGTGAATTCGTAGGCATCCGGGGCGTCGATGAGGACTTCGACGGGGGAGGGGCAGAAGTTGTGAAGGCCGGAGACTTTCATGCGGCCTTCGGCGAAGGCCTTCTGGAGGCCGGGGAGGAGGGAGACCTTGAGGCCGTGGCTGATTTCGATGGTATCGAAGCCGAGGGCGAGGATTTCGTCCACCATGGCTTCGCCTTCCGAGTGGCGATGGCTGTTCCAGCAGGTGGAGAAGGCGAGCATGGCGGTGGCGGCGCGGGGTGGAATCAGCGGTTCTGGCCGGGGTGGAGGGCCATGGCGGCGAGCATTTCGGCGACGGCGGCGGGGAGGCCGATGAAGATGGCGCGGCTGACGAGGTGGTGGCCGATGTTAAGTTCGCAGAGGTGGGGAATGCGGAAGAGCGGGGGGAGATTGGCGGTGGTGATGCCGTGTCCGGCATTGATCTGGAGACCGAGGGAATGGCCGTGGGCTCCGGCGGCCACGAGCCTGGCCAGTTCTTCGTCGCGCTGTCCGGCGGGGAGGTTCGCGTAGGAACCTGTGTGGAGTTCGATCATGTCTGCGCCGATGGCGGCGGCGGCTTCGATCTGGGCGGGAATGGGATCGATGAAGAGGGAGACCTTTGTTCCGGTGTCCTTGAGCTGCTGGGTGGTGGTGCGGATGGCGTTGCGGTGGGTGACGACGTCGAGGCCGCCTTCCGTGGTGATTTCCTCGCGGTTTTCGGGGACGAGGCAGGCGTAGGCGGGGGCGGTCAGGCAGGCGATGCGGACGATTTCCGGGGCGTTGCCCATTTCGAGGTTGAGGGGGACGCGGAGTTCCCGGCGGAGGAGATCGACATCGCGGTCCTGGATATGGCGGCGGTCTTCGCGGAGGTGGATCGTGATGGAGTGGGCACCGGCGTCCTCGCAGGCGCGGGCTGCGGCGAGGATGGAAGGTTCTTCATGGGGCACGCCGGGGGTGCGGGCGTAGCGTGCCTGGCGGAGGGTGACCACGTGGTCGATGTTGACACCGAGTTTGAGCATGGAAGCGGGAGGAAACCGACACCAAGGCGTGCCCGGGGCGGGGGTACAATCAGATTTTTCCGGCGTCTTCCCGTGGGGGATCGATGTCTGCCGGAGAGATGGGTCGCCATGATCCTGGGGCGAGGCTGCCGAGTTGGAGGCTGCCGATGGCCGGGCGGTGGAGGGTGGTTACCGGGCAGCCGTGGGCTGCGAACATGCGGCGGACCTGATGGTAGCGGCCCTCGGTGATGAGGAGAGTGGCGGTGCGGGGGGACGTGATGGTCAGCGTGGCTGGGCGGCAGGGTTTGGTTTCGCCGCGGAGGACGAGGGTACCCGAGGCGAAGATGGCGGCGAGGTCCTCGGGGAAATCGTGATCGACGGTGACTTCGTACGTCTTGGGGGTTTCGTGGCGAGGGGAAGTCCAGCGGTGGATGAGGGTGCCGTCGTCGCTTAGGACGATGAGTCCACTGGTTTCCCGGTCGAGTCGGCCGACCGTTTCCGGTGGGGGCTGGCGCTGCAGCCATGAGGGCGGGAGGAGATCGTAGAGCAGGGGAGCTTCTGCGGGATTGTGGGAGCAGGCGAAGCCGACGGGTTTGTGGAAGGCTACGAGGAGGCCGTCGGGGAACTCGATGGGTTGGCCATCGACGGAACTGGCGGCTGGGTCGATGCGGTCTTCGGCGCGGAGCACGGGATTTCCGCTGCAGACGACGCGGCCGGCGCGGATCCATGAGGGGGCTTCGCGTCGGCTGCAGAAGCCGAAGCGGGAGAGCAATTGGTCAGCGCGGATGGCGGGCATGGCAGGAGGTGGCATGGGAAATTCGCCCTGTCATCCGTGCGCTGGGTAGTGCAGGAGATTCGGGATATGCTGCTTTATTCGACAAATGACGGGCTGGTGCTGGAGCGCGGGGGCCGTGCGGAGGTGCTGGATGGATTGTCGTGGGATGATGTGTTCCGTGCGGACGATCCTGCAGGTTTGGTGGTGGCTGCGGCCGGCCGGCCGGTTCCTGTGCCCGATCCGGGGGAGGAACTGCGGGCTCCGGTGGCGTCGCAGGAGATCTGGGCGGCTGGGGTGACGTATTTCCGGAGCCGTTCGGCGAGGATGGATGAATCGAAGGAAGCGGGGGCCTCCGTGTTTTATGACCGGGTTTACGAAGCGCCGCGGCCGGAATTGTTTTTCAAGGGATCCGGCTGGCGGGCGCGGGGGCATCGGGCTGGGGTGCGGGTGCGTGGGGATTCCGGCTGGAGCGTGCCGGAACCGGAACTGGTGCTGGCGGTGAATGCGGCGGGCCGGATTTTCGGGTTCACGGTGGGTAATGACATGAGTGCGCGGGACATTGAGGGGGACAATCCGCTGTATCTTCCGCAGGCGAAGGTGTACCGGGGGTCGTGTGCGCTGGGGCCGGCGATTCTGCTGGCTTCTGCGCTGCCGCCGGAGACGGTGATTGCGATGCGGATTCTGCGGGGTGGGGAAGAAGTCTTTGCGGGAGAGACGAGTCTGGCGCAGCTCAAGCGGACGCCGGAGGAACTGGTGCAGTGGCTTTTTGCGGAGAACGAGTTTCCGGATGGGGTGCTGCTGCTGACGGGGACGGGTCTGGTGCCGCCCGGTAAGTTCACCCTTGCGGCGGGAGATGAGATTTCGATCCGCATCGATGGGGTGGGTACGCTGGTGAATGTGGTGGAACCCTGAAGGGCTGCGAGGCCGGGAAGCCATGGACGTTTTCACGATTCCGGCGGCTGTCGATTACGCGGCTGTCTTTCTGTTCAGCATCACGGGGGCGCTGTCTGCGACGCAGCGTGGGCACGATGTGGTCGGGTTGGTGGTGCTGGCGTTTGCGGCCGGTCTTGGGGGTGGATTTCTGCGCGATGGATTGATCCTGCAGGACGGGCCGCCGGCGGCACTGCGGGACGGGGGATTTGTGCTCGCGGTGCTGGCCGGCTGTGTGGTCACGTGGTTGTTTCACGCGAGGGTCGAGCGGTTTTCGCGGGCGTTTCTGGTGCTCGATGCGATTGGGATGGCGGCCTATGGGATTGTGGGAGCGACCAAGGCAGCGGCGGCGGGGTTGGCTCCGGCGGCGTGTGTGCTTACGGGGGTGGTCAATGCAGTAGGCGGCGGGATCATCCGGGACGTGCTCATCCGCGAGGAACCACTCTTGTTCCGGCCCGGTCAATTCTATGCGGTGGCGGCAGCGGCGGGCGTTTCCCTGTTCATCTTCCTTGACCGTGTGCTGTCGGTGCCGGCTGGCATCGCGGCGGGAAGTGGGATGCTGGCGGCGCTGACGATCCGGCTGCTGTCGATTTATCTGAACTGGACGACGCGTCCGGTGAAGCCGGGCAGGCTGCCCTGAGCAAGGCTGGTGGTGGCGCTCAGGCGAAGGCCATCAGGGGGCAGGGCGCGTATCTTCCTTGAAGCGGAAGGGTAGTTTGCCGGTGATGGCGGTACTGGTGGTGCTGGGGCACCAGTGGCGTTCCACGTGTTCGATGATGAGTTGGTGGCCCGCGAAGTGGTCGACGCCGGGTGGGCGTTCCGGGTTGTACATGGAATCGGTCATGTCGCGGAGGAAGGTTACTTTTTTGCCGAGGTAGACCTGCTGGCGGATGCCGAACGGGCGGCCGAGGACACACATGTTGAGGTGGACTCCGCAGAGGATGACGTGGTCGATGCCGCGGGCGGTGAGGAGATTCCATGTTTCCTGGCCATCATCGGTGAGGGCGTCGCCTTCCTTGAGTTCGATGAGAGGGTGCTGGCGTTTCCATGGGGGTACGATCTCGCATTTCCGGTCCGTGCAGGAGCAGCCCATGTCGCTGTCGTCGACCGGGAGAACACTTTCGCGGCGGGGATCGGTCCAGCACCATGCGGTGCCCCAGCGCGGGGCCGTGGCGAGAGGGACGGGGGTTTTGGCCGACGCAGCCTGCTGGGCGAGTTTCCGCTGCGGGCTGTCCTTGTAGAAATCGGTGACGCTGCTGGGGGCGTGGATGATGAAGATGCCTTTGGCGCGGGCGGCCTTGAGCATTTCGTTCATGGGGCCGGCGAGTTCCGTGACGCGGCGGGCGGCGCTGCGGCACCAGTGGTCGTCCCACATGTCGCAGACGAGGATCGCGGTTCTGGCTGTGTCCCATGTGGCTTCCGATTCCGCGGGCTGCGGGGAAGTGGCGGTGCGGGAGCGGAGGGAAAGCGGCAGGGGTCCGGCGGAAGCAGCGGCAGACATGGCGAGGAAGAGAAGAAACCAGCGCATCATGACCGCTAAGCTTCCGGTAGCGTGGCACGATGCAACGGGAATCCGGATCGCATCGGCGGAAGCGGGCGCATTGAATCTGTCAGGAACCCGCTTGCGTTCGGGCGCGGAATTGTGTGGAATCGGGCCTTCGTTACTGAAATTCATTGAGAAACCCTTATTATCCATCATGAAACACACCATTCTGGCATCCTTTGCTGCGCTTGTGGTTGCTGCCGAGGCCGGCACCAACGTTCCGGCCCTTCCGGCGACCCCGGCACTTCCGGCTCCGGCGGCCACCGGGGACGGTTGGTCATTCCGTCTGGCTCCTTATGCGTGGCTGACGGCGATTGAAGGGGATGTGGGCTTTGGCCGGGTGACGGCTCCGATTGACATCAGTTTCGGCGATACGCTTGATTCTCTCGATATGGCCTTCATGGGTGGGGCGGAACTGCGCCGTGGCCGATGGGGACTGGGGATGGATGTGATTTATGGGAAGACCTCGAGCGACACCGAAGCGCGCGGCTGGCTCTTCAAGAGTTTCCGTTATGAACAGACGCAGTGGCTGCTTACGCCGACGCTGTCGTTCCGGGCCATTCAGACCGAGAATTACTATATGGACCTGACGGCGGGGGCGCGCATTTCGATTCTTGACGCTGAGCTGACCGGGCGGTTTGACCGTGGTGGCCAGACGAGTTTCGGCCGTGACACCGACTGGGTTGATCCGGTGGTGGGGCTGCGTGGCCAGGCTGAGCTGGGGAATGGCTGGTTCTTCCGTTATTCCGGAGACATTGGCGGGTTCGGGGTCAGTTCCGATCTGACGTGGCAGGCCTTTGCGGGCATTGGCTATCATTTCAATCAGTGTGCCAGCGTGGCGGTTGGCTACCGCGGGCTTGGAGTTGATTATTCGAAGGATCGGTTCTCGCTCGACACCGTGACGCATGGTCCGGTGATTGGACTGGAATTCCGCTTCTGAGCGGCGGCGGCGGTTGCGCTGCGGTATGACAAATGAAAAACCGGCTGCGGGAGTTTTGTGCTTCCGCAGCCGGTTTTGCTTTCGGCAGCTGCATGCTGCAGCTTTGGATGGCGGCCCTTATTCGTCCTTATTCGTCCGATCCGCTTTGTTTGGGTTCGGTCATGAACGGGATGAGGGAGAGGGTGAGGAGGCCCATGATGAGGGCGATGATGGCGGCGGTGGCGGCCATTTTCGCGGGATTGGGGGGCATGCTGTCCGAGAAGGTGAAGAAGATCCATGCCATGCTGGTGCCGAGCACGCGACCGCCGATGTTGGCAGCGAAGCTTTCGCCGGTGCCACGGAGGTGGAGAGGGAAGACGCGCGGGATGTAATTCCCCCAGAAGCTGAATTGTCCGACGAGGAGGGCGCCGGCGAGGAAGACTCCCCATTTGAGGGCCCCGAGGGTTCCGGCGGTGCCCATGCTTTGACCGATCCACCAGAAGAGGGCGGGGATGAAGATGACGGCGGGGACGGCGAAGAGGCGGAGCAGGGCGCGGCGGCTGGCGATGTAGAGGACACCGATGGCGAGGAGGACGCGGCCGATCAGTCCGCCGAATTCCTGCCATTTCTGGACGACGGCCGCCTGTTTTTCCTCGATGGGGGCCTTGGCGCGGTTGGTGATGGCGCGGAGGGCGTCGGCGGTTGGTTCCGGTTTCTGGGCGGCTGCGGCGTCGGCTTTCGCCTTCTGGACGGCCGCGGTGATGACCGGGGCGGATTTCTCCTTCACGTCGGCGAAGCCCGGGACGATCTGGGGAAGGTGCTGAATGGCACCGAAGGCGATGCCGTAGCAGCAGGCGAAGAGGGCTGTGGTGGTGAGGGTGGTGCGGAGCAGGTCCGGAGCGAAGAGTTCGCTGATGCGCGGGCGTTTCAGTTCGCCGCGGCGGCGTTTTTCTTCCCAGACGGGGGATTCCGGGAGGAAGGGACGGATGACGATGAGGGGAATGGCCGGGATGAGGCCCGAGATGAGCGTGTAGCGCCATGCTTCGTGCTGGCCGTGGATGGCAGGCAGCGACGGAGCCGCCGAGATGCACCATTCGTTCACGCCCGCCACGAGGAGACCGCCGAGCGAGGAGAAGGCCTGGGTCAGGCCGAGGACCTTTTCCTTCTGCTTTTTGTCCGGGAAGAGTTCCGCGAGCCATGCGACGGCGGCCACGAACTCGACGCAGACGCCGACGAAGACGCAGCAGCGGAAGAAGAGCAGCTGCGGCAGGGAAGTGGCGTAGCCTGCGGCGAAGGCACCGAAGGCGTAGAGGAGAATGCTCCATGTGAGGACGCGACGGCGTCCGAGCCGGTCCGTCAGCCATCCACCGAGCAGTCCGAAGATCCCGCCGGCGACGGCTGGGATGAAGAAGAGCATGCGGGCCCACTCCTTGTATTCCGGCGTGCCGACCACCAGTTTACCCAGCGAGAAGAGCGCCGGCTTGATGATGAGCGGCAGCATGAGGAGTTCATAGATGTCGAAGGCGAAGCCGATGCTGGCGATGATGCAGATCAGCCACTGGGTGGGAGTGAGACGGGAGGCCATGTGAGAAATTCCGTGGAAGTGGACAACGGCCTTGGGGATTCGCAAATCGGAATCGTGCCGCGCCAGCGGTAGCGGTGGCGGGAACTCTGCCGGTGCGCGGGAGCTGGTTGCAAAGGGTCAGGGTCAGGGGAAAAGAGGAAGGAATGTCGACAGTTCCAGAGACGCTTGGATTGATTGCGGGGAATGGGGTCTATCCGTTCACGATGGCCGAGGCCGCCCGGAAGGCGGGCGTGCAGCGTCTCGTGGTGGCCGCCTTCGAGAACGAGACTCGGCCGGAAATTGCCGGACGGGTTGATGCGGTCGAGTGGCTGCGGGTCGGGCAGCTGAGCCGGATGATCCGGTTTTTCCGCGGGGAAGGCGTGAGGCATGCCGTCATGGTCGGTCAGATTGCGCCGCGTAATCTTTTCGATCTGCGTCCGGATCTGCGCACGCTCATGATGCTGGCGAAGGTGAAGGAACGGAATGCGGAATCGCTTTTCGGGGCGGTGGCGTCGGAACTGGCGGGCGATGGCATCGATCTGCTGCCGGCCACGAGTTATCTGGACGACCACCTTGCTCCGCACGGTCACATCTGCGGGCCTGTGCGGAAGGAGCGCGACATGGAAGACATAGGTTTCGGGGCACGCATGGCCCGGGAAATGAGCCGGCTTGATGTCGGGCAGACCGTGGTGGTGCGCCGCGGGACCGTGCTGGCCGTTGAGGCGTTCGAGGGAACCAACGAGTGCATGCGTCGCGGGGGAGCCATGGGGAAGGGCAAAGCCGTCATGGTGAAAGTGAGCAAGCCAGGTCAGGACCTGCGCTTCGACGTGCCTGTGATCGGAGCCCAGACCGTGCAGACGGCAGCCGAGGCTGGCATTCAGCTGATCGGAGTGGAGGCCGGACGGACTCTGATTCTCGAGCGGGGCGAAGTGGAACGTCTCTGTGGCGACCGCGGGGTGACGGTGGCCGGGTTCTGAGATGGCGGCCTGAGGCAGCAAAAAGCCCGGTTCCCCATGTGAGGGAAACCGGGCTGCGGAAGAGATTTGCGCGTCGCTCAGCGGCGGCGGCGGCCCAGCGCGAGAGCACCGATGGCGAGGAGGGCGGCCGAGCTGGGTTCCGGGATGACGCCGTTGTTCGAGAGGAGGAGTCGGGCACCATTGGAAAGCACGAGGCTGTGGTAGGCTCCGGGAGCGGCGCTGCCGGCCGTGCTGAAGTGGGAAGCGATCTGGGACGGGGACAACGCGGCGCCGTAGAAGGCGACCTCGTCGATGCCGCCGGAGAACGGGCTGCCCGAGTCGGAGGCAGCGATCGTCAGGTTGGCTGTCGTGCTGGCATTGTAGACGCCATTCTTGGTCGGGTTGTTGATGTCATCGGCGAGGATGCCATTGACGTAGAGTTTGGCGGCGGAGCCGTCCCATGTGGCGACGACATGTGTCCAGACATTGAGGCTGGCGGTGCCGCCGGTGAGGTCCCAGCCGTAGTCGCTGCCGGCTCCGTTGTACATGCGGAGGTTCCAGCCTTCCGTTTCACCGCGCTGGAAGAAGGCCCAGCCCGAACGCGGGCTAGCCGAAACCCGGTTGGCAACCGGGGCGTCGTCATTGTCCCATGCCGTGGGGAATGCCCAGAATTCGATCGAGAACGGGCTCGCAGAGGCGGGATTGATGCCGCCATTGAAGGGGACCACTGTATTGATGCCGGCTCCCGAATAATAGGCTGCCTGATCGCCGCCTGACGCGACCGCACCGGCCCCGTAGGTGACGCCGACGGCATCCGTGCCATTGGCGGAAGCGCCGAGGCTTCCGGAATTGAAGGAAACAGCAGCCGCGCTGGCCGCCATGGTGGAAGCGGCGAGGGCCGCGATGGACAGAAGAGAGGTTCGGTTCATGGAAAATTCAGGGGGTATGAAGTGATAGTCTGCTGGAGGTCATGGAGCGGCGCAATCCGATTTTCGGTACTACGGGTTTGCGGAGGTCGATGGCATCGGGCGCTTGCGGGTCAGGGGTGCGGGTGCAGGATGCTGGCTGATGGGAGAGGACACCGAAGCGACGCAGCATCATGGCCATCTGATCTTCCAGTGGAAGCGGGCGGGCTGGACGCGGCGTAGGCTCATGCTGGCACTGCTGCTGGCGGCGGCACTGCATGGCGGGATGTTCTATCTTTTCCGGGTGGTGAATCCGGCGATGGTGCGGACGGCTCCTCCGCGTCAGACAGTCCTGCATCTGTCATCGGATCAGCCTGAAACGAAGGCGTTGGTGAGTGCGGCGGAGGATCGGTTTCCGGGCATGTGGCGGCGGGAAGCCGGGGCTTCATGGGAACGGGATGTGGTGGCGCTGGCGAAAGTGGTGCCCTCGGCCTTTGGTGGCGAGCAGCGGCCCATGGCGGCGCTGAAGCCGTTTCCGCTGCCGCTGTTGCCGCAGGCCTTGCCGCCGGGGGTGCAGGCGGGCAGTCCGCTGCTGCCCTCGGTGGCCTCTCCTGCGGTGGCTGCGCTGCCGGTGGCCGCACCGGCAGCGGGTGTTGATGAAGAACCGGAGTTGCCGCGGCCCATTCCGTCGCTCGTGGTGGAATCCGGGCTGGGGTCGCGCGAAGTGCTGAGGATGCCGTCGTGGCCGGACGATCTCGTGGGCGAAGCGTGGCCCGAGACGGCATCCGTGCCGTGCATGCTGGGGGTGGATGCTGCGGGACGGGTGGCTTTCTGTCTTCCGGTGACCCCGGCGTCCGGGGTGGATTACGGAAAACTGCGTGACGTGCTTGCGGCCATGCGGTTTGCCACGGAACCCGGTGCCGGGATTCAGTGGGTCATGGTTTCG